>Ga0081479_111132_pt1 | contig 72817 bp, 67 predicted proteins | sample MamHotmetagenome_FD_70984 | JGI IMG/M metagenome (GOLD analysis project Ga0081479, IMG submission 70984) | Hot spring cone microbial streamer communities from Mammoth Hot Spring (Liberty Cap Streamers), Yellowstone National Park, USA - T=72 v2... | ecosystem: Environmental > Aquatic > Thermal...
ATGTGAATCTGGAAGTGGAGTTGATTGTGCCGGTGGCGCTGGAGCAGGGGTCGAAGTTCGCCATTCGCGAAGGTGGTTTGACCGTCGGCGCCGGCGTGATCACCAAAATCTTAGAGTAGGCACAACGGGTGTGAGATATGGCATCGAAGAAGAAAGATATTCGACCGGTGATCACGCTCCAGTGCACCGAATGCAAAGAACGCAACTACACCACAGAGAAAAATCGGCGCAATGACCCGCAACGCCTGGAGCTGAAGAAGTATTGTCCGCGTTGCCAGCGTCATACGTTGCACCGCGAGACAAAATGATGTAAAATACAGATAGCCAGCAGGCTATCTGTCTCGCAGGCCAGTAGCTCAATTGGTAGAGCACTCGTCTCCAAAACGAGCGGTTGTGGGTTCGAGTCCTGCCTGGCCTGCCTTTGTCTGTAACGCCGTCGCTCCACATCGGAGTCAGGCGGCGTTTTAGCCGTAAATTCAGGAGAGTCACTTTGGCCGAGAAACAGAAGCAAAAGCAAAACGCGATTCAACGCTTTCTGCGCGAGACAATAGGCGAAATTCGCCGTGTGAGCTGGCCAACACGGGAAGAGGCTACCTATCTCACCATCCTGGTCCTGGTGACCATGATAGGGGTCGGCACGTTGCTGGCCGCGGTGGAAGCGTTATCTCTTCTGGCCTTGAACAACCTTTTGTTGCGCTAAGGATTTCGCATGATTGCAGGCGAGCATGAGCCAGAACGTGAATTCAGTTCCCAGGCATCCCAGGAGGCGACCTCTTCAGGGAGCGTTTCGGCGCGCTCTTCTACTGATGAGACACAATCGCAAACCCCGTCCGCGCCGCAAACCCAACCGGGAGAAGGCGAAGCGGCCTGGTATGTCATCCACTGTTACTCGGGCTACGAAAACAAGGTGCGCCAGAACCTGGAACAGCGGATCGAAACGATGGGCATGAAAGATAAAATTTTCGATATTGTCGTGCCCACGCAGGAAGAAATTGAGATCCGCGAGGGAAAACGGCGCACCGTGGAACGCCACATCTTCCCCGGCTACGTGCTCGTTAACATGATCCTGACCGAAGAGTCCTGGTATGTGGTGCGCAATACGCCCGGCGTAACCGGCTTCGTCGGCATCGGGAATCAGCCCACCCCCCTGCGTCCGGAAGAAGTGGCGCAGATCCTCAAGCGGATGGAGACGGAAACGCCGCGGGTCAAAGTGACGTATAAGCCTGGGGATCGGGTGCGTATCATTGACGGCCCCTTCAACGATTTCCGCGGTGTGGTCTCCGAGATTGATATGGAGCGCAACAAAGTACGCGTGATGGTCTCCTTCTTCGGCCGGGAGACGCCGGTCGAACTGGATTTTCTACAGGTCGAAAAAGCGTAAGCGTGGGAGGGCGACCCTATCGCCCGATTTACCACTAAGGAGTGCGTATGGCAAAGAAACTCAAAGCGATTGTACGTCTACAGTTAGAAGCCGGCAAAGCGAATCCGGCGCCGCCTGTGGGACCGGCCCTGGCCGGCCACGGGATCAACATTATGGCCTTCTGCAAGGAATACAACGCACGCACGGCCAACCGGGCGGGCGAGATCATTCCTGCAGAGATCTCGATCTACACCGATGGCTCTTTCACCTTCGTCCTGCGGACACCTCCGGCTTCCGTGCTCTTGAAGAAAGCAGCCGGCATTGACAAAGGTTCTTCCGCACCGAACAAGGACAAGGTTGGCAAGGTCACGCGGGCGCAGATTCGCGAGATCGCCGAGCTGAAAATGAAAGACCTGAATGCCGTAGACCTGGAAGGCGCAATGCGCCAGATCGAAGGCACGGCCCGAAGCATGGGCATCGTTGTCGTTGACTGAAAAAGAGTGGGAGGGTGCGATCCACCCGCCAGGACCACGGAGGTAACGATGGCAAAACACGGAAAAAAATATCGAGCTGCAGCGGCCAAAATCAACCCAACAAGGCTTTATTCTCCCATGGAGGCCGTACAACTGGCAAAGGAAACCTCCACGACGAACTTTGATTCGACCGTCGAGGTGCATATCCGTACCGCCTTAGACCCGCGCCAGGCCGATCAGCAGGTGCGCGATGTGGTCGTCCTGCCCCATGGGCTGGGAAAGACGGTTCGCGTGCTGGTCTTTGCGGCTGGCGATGCGGCGACAAAGGCGCGTCAGGCCGGGGCCGACCTGGTCGCTGACGATGACGAAACGTTCAAAAAGATCGCCGATGGCATGACCGACTTTGACGTAGCGATAGCCACCCCGGACATGATGAGCAAGGTCGGTCGTTTGGGGCGCATCTTGGGCCCGCGTGGCCTGATGCCCAACCCCAAAGCCGGAACCGTGGTGAACGCGGAGGATTTACCGCGCGCCATTGCCGAGGCCAAGGCCGGGCGCGTGGAATTCCGCCTGGACAAGACCGGCAATCTTCATGTGCCGATCGGGAAAGTTTCGTTCGATCCCCAGAAACTCCTCGAGAACTTTGCAGCCCTGATGGAAGCGGTCAAAAAGGCGCGTCCGGCAGGCGCCAAGGGCGCTTATATCCGCCGTGTCACGCTGGCGACGACGATGGGGCCGGGGATCAAGGTAGATCCGATTCAGGCACAGAATATCGAAATCAAGGAATAACCCATCTTCGCAACCATACGGCTTCGCCGAAGACGGCAGGTGCCGTAAGGCTTAATTTCCTGCCCAGGTGAAGACAGAATGCATTTCACCGCGCCTGCGGCGCGGTTTGCAGAAGTCTTTGCCTGGCAGGGCAAAGACTTTTTGCATAGAAAGGAGGTGAGACCCTTTGGCGCTAACCAGACAACGCAAAGAGCAAGTGGTGGCGCAATACCAGGAATGGTTTTCGCGCAGCCAGGCGGTGATCCTGATGGAATACACTGGCCTGACCATGAAGGACCTGGACATGTTGCGCACCAAAATTCGCGAGAGTGGTGGTGAATTCCATGTGCTCAAAAACAGTCTCGTTCGTGTGGCATTGCAGGCGGGAGGATTCCCCGTCCCTGAGGCCTATCTGGAAAAGAGCACGGCGGCCACCTTCGCATTTGGGGATGCCGTCGCCACCGCAAAGGTATTGATGGATGCCACCAAGACCCTCTCGGCAGTGAAGATCAAAGGTGGTCTGTTGGGCAGGCAAGTGCTGGACGAGGAACAGGTCAAAGCACTGGCGAAGCTGCCACCGCTGCCGGTGATTCGAGCCCAGTTACTGGGTGTTTTGCAGGCTCCGGCGGGCAAGCTGGTACGCACGATTGCCGAGCCAGCTCGCGGTCTGGCCGCTGTCGTACGCGCATATTCCGAAAAAGCCGCGCCTGCGGCGTAATTTTCAAACTTAAATTCTAACGAAGGAGTGAAACGAAAGATGGCTGCAAATCTTGATAAACTGGTCGAAGAACTGAGCGCCCTCACCGTTCTGGAAGCGGCGGAACTGGTGAAGAAGCTCGAGGAAAAATGGGGTGTTTCTGCGGCTGCTCCAGTCGCAGTGGCTGCAGTGGCCGGCGCACCGGCTGCTGCTCCGGCTGCAGCGGAACCCGTTGAGGAGAAGACGGAGTTCGATGTAGTGATCAAAGATGCCGGCCCCAAGAAGATCGAAACCATCAAGGTCATCCGTCAGTTGACTTCGCTGGGTCTGGGCGAGGCCAAGTCCGTGGCCGAAACGCCGGGCAGCAAAGTGTTGACCGGCGTCAGCAAGGAAGTGGCCATGGACGCCAAGAAGAAGCTGGAAGAGGCCGGCGCCGTGGTCGAGGTTGTCTGATCCAGCAGAGGCGCGTACATGGAAAGGGCTTTGAATTTTCAAAGCCCTTTTTTCGTTTGCATCGCAGGGACGACCCTGCAAGGCTACGCGGGTAGTGTATCTTTCCTTCAGGAAATTTGAACTTCTCTACCCTTCCCCATCCTTGTTGCGGTAGAAAATTTTCTACCGTTACATTGCGAGCCGCCGCAGGCGGCGAAGCAATCCCCATATCGGCCAGGAGATTGCTTCGCTGCGCTCGCAATGACAGGAGATAGAGGTTTTTTCATGGCTTTCGGGCGACTCGCTGCGAATTTCCTGAACGAATGATACAGTACCGCGGACGACAGACGGCAGACCGCGGCGAGCACGGATTTTCCGGACGCTTAGACGATGGACGATAAGCTATGGCGCCGGTAGCACAGGCTTTCAGCCTGTGGGGCAAAGTGACTTTTCCCCCCTGCATCCAAAATAACCGGCTGCAGCGAGGGGAGCGTATTGCATCAGGGACATCCTGGCAGGCAAAAAGAGCTCTGCGCTCCGGTAAGGAGGACCGTCAACGAATAGGGGAACGAATCAACGAATATGGACGGCGGACCGCAGACCGCGGACGGCGGACGGCAAAAATGGACGATGGACGGTGGACGGTGGAGTGGACGGTGAATAGGAGACCGTGGACGGTAGTAGTCAGGCTTTCCGGCCTGCTGGGGGAAGGCCGTCAGCGGAGGGAGCGTGCATTCGTTTATTCGTTAAAAATTCGTTGACGGTATGGCTTCGTGATACATTCATGAAAAGTAACTATTCAGCCCTGCATCAAAACCGTTTTGGATGTCATTGCGAGGAGCGTTCTTTGCGACGAAGCAATCCTCAAGCGGTCAAGCTGGCCTGATAAACGGGGGATTGCTTCGCCAAAAAACGGCTCGCAATGACATGGCTGAGTAGTTACCGATGGTTTATTGTTCTGTGTTGCTTCGATAGAGCGAAAGGTAAAGAATGGTCTGGCTTTCGGGGTGGAGGCGCGCTCGTTCGGCGAGCCGCAATCCGGCTACCCAGAGAATGACATCCCCCGCCCATAACACCGGCCAGCGACGGCGCGCCGGCTGGGGAATTCTGGCATTGACGAACAGGTCGGAGAGTTTGACCGTATGTCCGCCCATCCCGAACGGTGCAAAGCGATCCCCGCGCTGTGGCGGACGCAGCAGCAGGGGCAGGGGAAGCCCGGAAATGTCTATCCAGGCCTGGTAGGGATGGGTGTTGCTGCGCGCCTTTTGCAGGGCCGTTTGCACATCCCTCTCCCGTTGTACAAGGAGCCGCCAGCCGCCGGCCAGCGCTATTTCCCCTTCGTCAGGGACTTCCAGAGGCTGCGTGGAAGGAAGCTGCGGCCAGAGGGATAGCCAGCCTAACTCAGAAACCAGCAGGTAGATCTGTCCCTGCCAGCGCTGCAGGGTGAATTCGGTGTTTAGTTTCAGGCGCGGCGACTTTGACTCGATCCATTGCGCAGCTCTCTCCAGGGTCTTCAGGGATACGTCGCGGGGTCGGCCGGAGAGCGTTTCCATCGCATGGCGGAGCAGGTAGCGGCACAGGGCAGGCGGCTGGGCGCGGAGGGCAAATTCATCGAGCGTCAGGAATCCCTCCCCTTTTTCGAGGAGAATTTTTGGCCAGAGCGATTCGATGGCGTCAGAAAGGATTTGCCAGTCTTCGCGTAGCACACGACCCATCTGCCACAGGTGCTCTCGCAGGCGCGGGTTATAGCTTTCCAGAAGCGGCAGAAGTTCCAGACGGATGCGGTTGCGCCGGAAGCGCAGGGACGTGTTGCTCAGGTCCTGGCGTGGGGTGAGGCCATGTTCCCGGCAATAGGCTTCGATCTCATCCCGCCAGATGCCGAGCAGCGGGCGCACCAGGGGAATGCGAGGGGAGAAAGCCGGCAAAAAAGTGACGTAATCCATCCCGCCCAGGCCTCTCAGCCCGCTGCCGCGCAGGAAGTTCAGGAGCACGGTCTCGACCTGATCGCTGGCGGTATGGGCCACCGCCACTGCTTGAGCCTGGAAGCGTTCCGCCGTCGCAAACAGGAAGCGATAGCGCAGTTGACGGGCGGCATCTTCCAGCGAAAGATGTTGCTCCCGCGCGAAGGCGTGGACATCGGCGGCCTCCTGAACGAAGGGCAAGCCCCATTCCTGCGCCACCCCGGCGACGAAGCGAGCATCCTCTTCGGCCTCGACGCGCAGGCGATGGTTGAAATGGGCGACGATCACCCGGTAGCCCTGCGAGAAGAGCAGATGCAGCAGACAGAGACTATCCGGCCCTCCCGAAACGCCCACCACCGTGGGAAGTTCCGGGTTTAGCTTACATTTCTGGCGCAAAAGCAGGGGAAGCGCAGCCAGGGTATCCATGGACGATAGACGGTAGACAATAGACCGTGGTGGTACGGGCTTCCAGCCTGTCGGATAGACGGCGGAATGGACGGCAGACCGCGGACTGCGGGCGGCAAATAGACAATGGACAGTAAACCCCGTGCGCGGCTCTGGAGAAATGCCGTGCTGTTTACCAGCGTACTTCGCCGCGAATCCATTCCAGCAATTGCTGGCGCAATTCCAGGAATTCAGGGGTCGTTTCCAGTTCGGGACGACGCGGCCTCGGAAAGGGAACGGAAAGTTCGGCCTTGAGGGTGCCTGGGCGCGCTGTCATTACATAAATGCGGTCGGAGAGCAACAGCGCCTCCTCCACATCATGGGTGACGAAGAGCACGGTGGTACGGTGACTTTCCCAGATGCTGAGCAACAATTCCTGCATCAGTCGCCGTGTTTGGGCATCCAGAGCGCCGAAGGGCTCATCCATCAACAGCAGGCGCGGCCGGTAGACCAGCGCCCGGGCAATTGCCACTCGCTGACGCATACCCCCGGAAAGCTGGTAAGGATGGGCGTGGCCGAATTCATGCAGTCCTACCAGTGCGAGCGCCTCCTCCACCCGCCGCTCCTGATCGGCGCGCGGAAGCCCCGATTTCTGCAGCGCAAAGCGGATGTTCTCCCGCACGGTCAACCAGGGATAGAGCGTGTAGCTCTGGAAAACCATGCCGCGGTCCGCACCGGGCCCCTCCACCGGGCGACCATCGAACCACAATTCTCCCTGCGTGATCTCATCCAACCCGGCGACCAGATGCAAAAACGTGGACTTGCCGCACCCGGAAGGCCCGATCAGCGAGACGAATTCGTTTTCCTCGACGTGCAGGTTCAGGTCGCGTAGCGCGATCACCTCCGTCCCGCGTTGCGCCGCGTAGATCTTCCAGACAGCCCTTGCCCGGAGCAGGCTCATGGCTACTTTTGCTCCACCCAGTAAAACATGCGCCGGTAGCTCCACTTGAAGGCGTAATCGGTGAGCAGGCCCAGCAACCCGATCACCAGGATCCCTAAGATGATGCTCTCGGTTTGCAGAAAGCGCTGGGCGCGCATGATGCGATACCCCAGTCCCACGTTTGCCGCAACCAGTTCCGCCACCACCAGATACGTCCAGGCCCACCCCAGCGTGATGCGAAACGTATCCCAGATGCCCGGCATGGCTGCCGGCAGGATCACCTTGCGCAGCGTTTCCCACTTCGTCAGCCCAAAGGTATAGCTGACCTGGATCATTTCCCTGGGCACCGTCTTCACGTTATCCATGATCATCAGCACTTCCTGGAAGAACGTGCCGATGAAGAGGATGATAAATTTCTGCGTATCCCCCACGCCTGCCCAAAGGATCGTCAGCGGTACAAAAGCCACCGCCGGCATGTAGCGGATCAGGTCAATGAACGGCTCTAACAGGCCCTCAAAAAAGCGGAAGTTCCCCATCAGGATCCCGATGGGCACGGCGAACAGGGTGGAGATGATCCACCCCACCGTGATGCGATAGACGCTGGTGGAAAGGTCCTGCCAGAGAATGCCCTCGCGTATCTGGAGCACCAGTTCTTTCCACACGGCTTCGGGCGAGGGCAAAAAGATGGGTGAGACCAGCTCCAGGCTGGTCACCACCCACCAGAGCAGGAAAACGAAGGCGATCAGGCTCCCACCGGCTGCGAAATAGAGGGAGGGGGGAATTTCCCCGCGTAGCTCTAACCAGGAGTTTCGCTTGCGTCGTGGGTGCGCCGGAAGCGGATTCTCTGCCATCTTTCTCTACCGATAAGCGGAAGTGTCAATGATCTTCTGCAAATCGGGGGGATTTTCCAGCAGCCCGATGGCCTGAGCGGTGAGGGCCACATCACCCATCACGACCACAAAGCCGCTGGCCAGTTCGGTGCGATTCTCTTCCAGGCTGTAGAAGCGCACGCCGTCAAACGCCGTCTTCAGCTCCTCGGGCGTGCTGCCCACGTTGCGGGCGATGATCGCCTTCCCCTCTTCGGGGTTCTGGTTATAGAAATCCAGCGCTTCCTGCCAGACTTGCAGCAGCGCCTTGACGATCTGCGGATCCAGATTGGCGCGCACGGCGAGCACATCGGAGATCAGCCCCGGTCGCTCCGCCGCCGTATAGAGCAGATGCAGATCGGGATTCTGCGCCAGCGCCTCGGAGATGTATGGCTCATAGGTGACCGCAATGTCCACCCGGCCGGCGATCAGTGCTGCCCCGGCATCTGCAGCCGGCATGAAGACCGGCTCAATGTCCTTGAGGCTCATCCCGTTTTGGGAAAGCGCATAATTCAGCAACAGGTCGCTGGTCGTGCCCTCCTCGTAAGCGACTTTCTTCCCCCTTAACTCGCTGATCTGGGTGATGGACTTTGGCGCCAGGATGGCATCTGCCTGATAAGAGGCATCCTCTAACAGCACGATGCGCAGATCGAGTCCGGCTGCGTAGAGCTTGATCGCGGTGTGCGTGGCCAGGTTGGCGGCATCCATCTGCCCGGAGGCGAAGGCCGCATTGACCTCTTTATCCTCCACAAAATCCACCAGCTCGGCCTCCAGCCCGTACTTCGCGAAGATACCCTTTTCCTGTGCGATCCACCAGGGGCCATAGCCGATCCACGGTTGCGTGCCAATGCGCACCTTCTTCAGCGCGGCCGCGGTGGGCGCTTCCGTTGCCGCCTGCGTCGGTGCTTCCGTTGTCACCTGCGCAGGGGCCTGGGTGACGGCCTGGGTTGGCGCGGGTGCAGGCGAAGCGGTCGGCTTCGGCCCGCAGGCGCTCAACAAGGCCACGACGACGAAGAGAGTAAACCATCGCCACATTTTTCTCCTCCTTCAAAGGGATTTGTGTTTTGAGGCAAATGCCTCGAAATGGAAAGACATGCATCACTTCTCCACGAAAGCTTGAGCGAACAAACTTTGTGTTCTTTTTCACCACGAAGTCACGAAGGGAAAGAAAACTTTGTGCCCTGGTGCCCTTGTGGTTTATTTCTTACCAGGAAGTCACGAAGGCGCGAAGGGAAGAAGAAAAATTTGTGCCCACGCGACGCACACAAAATGGCCTGTTTGCCGTCCACCGTCTATTGTCCATCTCACGAATTATACTATAGCCCTCTGATCCGCTGCCCGTGCATGAGCCTCCAGCCCTTCGGCGCGGGCCAGTTGCGCCGCAAGCGGCGCCAGCGACCGAGCGGTTCGCTCGTCCAGCGCTACCAGGCTGATCAGGCGCACAAAGTCCATCAGGTTCAGCGGAGAAGCAAAGCGCGCCGTTCCTCCGGTCGGCATAACATGGCTCGGACCGGCGATGTAATCCCCAAGCACCTCGAACGAATACTCTCCCAGGAACAATCCCCCGGCCGCGGTGATCTTGTCCACCCATTCCCACGGCTGGCGCACTGCCAGGCACAGGTGCTCGGCGCCGTAGGCATTTGCCAGCTCCACTGCCTGATGCAGATCGCGCGTCAACACGATCCCGCTCTGATGCTCCAGCGCCTGGGCGACGATCTCCCCGCGCGGCAGGCTCTCAATCTGGCGGGCAATCTCCGCCTGGACCGCCTGTGCCAGGCTTCCCGAAGGCGTCAGCAGGATAGCGGAGGCCAGCACATCGTGCTCCGCCTGGGCCAGCAAATCGGCGGCGACCCAATCTGGGCGCGCCGCCTCGTCGGCGATCACCATGGTCTCTGTCGGCCCGGCCAACCCGTCAATCCCCACCACGCCGAACACCTGACGCTTGGCCAGCGTGACGAAGAGATTGCCCGGCCCGAAGATTTTATCCACCGCCGGGATGGATTCTGTGCCGAATGCCAGCGCGGCGATGGCCTGCGCCCCTCCCAGCGCATAGACCTCCTCCACCCCGGCCAGGGCCGCCGCTGCCAGCGTCACCTTTGAAACCTGCCCGCTCCCACGCTGTGGCGGCACCGTGATAGCGATCTCCTGCACGCCGGCCACCCGCGCCGGGATGGCGGTCATCAACACCGTGGAGGGCAGGGGGGCCGTTCCCCCTGGCACATACAGCCCCACGCGGCGGATCGGTCGCACGAGCTGCCCGAGCACCCCGCCCAAATCCTGGCTCATCCAGGAGATCAACGGCTGGCGCCGATAGAAGGCCTCGATCCGCGCCGCAGCCTGCTCCAACGCCTGGCGCACCTGCGGATCGAGCGTTCGCAAAGCCTCCTGTAGCTCCTGCGGCGGCACACGGAACGAATGCGGCGCGAAATCATCCAGCCGCTGGCTCCACTCGCGCAGCGCCCTGTCTCCCCCCTGGCGCACCTCCCACAAAATCCGTTGCACCGCCTGCTCCGGCGTCAGGCGCTCGCCAAAGACGCGGGCAATCGAATCCAGCACCCGCTCTCCGACCGGCCACTCATCCAGCGGTCGGCGCTTCAGAATGCTCTTTTGGGCTTCTTCCACCGAATAAATGCGCATCTTCCTCTCACGGACACAGGAATACCACCGTGCGTCCAGGGCCATGGACGCCGATGGTCAACGTCATCTCAATATCGGCGGTGCGGCTGGGGCCGCTGATCAGCACGAAGCTCGCCTCCCCTCGTTGTCGCACCCTCTCCAGCGCCGCCTCCAGCGAAGGCAAAATTTGCTCACGGCGCACGATGGCCAGGTGGATAGGTGGCAACAGCGAGGCCACCGCCTGGGCGCGCGTCGCGCTGGCGATCAGCAAAGACCCGGTCTCGGCCACCGCTGCCAGCACCCCTGTCAGCCCGGCCATTGCCTCCGCTTCTCCGCTCAGGCGCACCGCCTCCTGCAGCTGCTCGATCCTCATCCCCTGCAGCGCATCGCCCAGGTAGAGACTCTCGATCCCCTCTTTCCGTAGCCATTTCACCACCGCCTGCGTCAGCTCCTCCTGCACCTCCACGATCTCCCCGCCCAGGCTTTTCCAGTTTTCAGAAAAAGAAAGGGAAAGATCGGGGCTGCCAGCCGGCCTGGGGCCGATCTCGTTGCCCGTGGCCGCCTGCCCGCTCCGGGCGCTCTGCTGCGGTGCGCCTGCCGAACCAGCCTGTGGCGTGGCTGCTGCACCTGTGGCTATGGCCGCCCCCGAAGCGACCGGCCGCGGCCGCTCCTGCTGCCAGAGACTGCGGAACGGGCGGCGCGCCGGGGCAGGTAAAGCGCGTCCCTGACCCCAGCCGCTCCATGGTGGCAGCCGTAGTTTTCCCGTCCTCCCGAAGGCCCACCCGAGGAATGCCTGGGCCAGCGCGAATGCGCCAGGGTGAGTCGCCAGCCAGGTATAAAGACCCAGCCCGGTCTTCATCCATATCGAAAGCGCTTTGCCTTCTGTGAGCGGTTGGGGTAGCGTGCCGCCGCGCACGCGGATCAGCAGATCGGGCAACGGAATCTTCACCGGGCAGACCTCTTCACATGCGCCGCACAGGGAGCAGGCATAGGCCAGGGGCGCGAAGTCTTCCCCAAAGAGGGCCGGCGAAAGGACGGAGCCGATCGGGCCAGGGTAGACGCTGCCGTAGGCATGTCCCCCCATTTCGCGAAAGGCCGGGCAGGCGTTCAGACAGGCGCCGCAACGGATGCAGTGGAGCGCCTCCCGCAGCGGCGAGGCGTGCAGGGTGCGTCGCCCGTTATCGAGCACGATCAGGTGTCGTTCCTGACCCTGCAGAGGGCCGCGGAGCAGTTGGGTGTAGACGGTGAGCGTTTGCCCGGTGGCCGAACGGGGCAGGAGCGAAAGCATCAGCGCCAGGTCCTCGAAGCCCGGCACCAGGCGCTCCATGCCCATCAGGGCGATGTGCAGGCGCGGCAGGGTGGTGACCATGCGCCCGTTGCCCTCGTTGGTGACGATGCACAAGATGCCGTTTTCCGCCACGCCGAAGTTCACGCCGCTGATGCCCACATCGGCAGCCAGAAACACCTGGCGCAGCGTGCGCCGGGCGGCCTGCGTCAGGGCGGCGACATCTTCGGTGTAGGGGATGCCCAGCCGCTCGTGGAAGAGTTGCCCGACCTCCTGACGGCGCAGGTGGACGGCGGGGGTGATGATGTGGCTGGGAGGTTCGCCGCGCAACTGGACGATGTATTCGCCCAGATCGGTTTCGACCACGCGATGCCCGGCGGCTTCCAGGGCATGATTCAGCTCGATCTCTTCGCTGATCATGCTCTTGGATTTGGCGATCAGCAGGGGCTTCTCTTTTGCCCGCTGCCGGATCAACTGGAGCACGATCTGCCGCGCTTCGGCAGCGTCGCCGGCCAGGTGCACCTGGATCCCATGCGCCTGTGCCTGTTCCAGGAAGCGCTCGAGGTATTCGTCCAGCCTGGCGATTGTCTCCTGGCGTATCTGCTGGGCCCGCTGGCGGCGCGCTTCGAGGTCGGGCACGGTGGCGAAGGCGCGTGCTCTGCCGCTCAGTCGGCGCTCGGCGTTGGCATCCAGCGCTGCCTGCAAGATCGGGTTATCTAACGAGCGGCGAATCCGCTCACGGAGTTTAGCGATCGTCGCCATCGCCCTGGATCTTCCCCCGCTGCTGACGGTCGGCCAGCTTGGCCAGGTTCTGCTCAGCGACCTCTTCCAGGCTCAAGCCGAGTTCAGTGCACAATTGCGCCAGATACCAGAGCACATCTCCCAGCTCCGCCTGCAAGGCGCGGCGCTCCTCCTCGCCAATTGCGCCGCCTTTATCGCGAAAAATCTTCTTCACCTTCCCGGCCACCTCTCCGGCTTCGTTGAACAGGCCGAGCGCCGGGTAGATAATGGCATGGCCGATGATCGGATAGCGAGCGGTGGCGCGAGATCGCTGCTGGTATTCGTGGAAGTTCATGGAGTCTCCTGAACATGGACGGATGGCGCAGAAACCAGAGGTGGCTGCGGCCGGGTGTGGTTGCTCTGTGAAGATTATAACATGTTTTGGAATGGACGGTGAGATGGACGGCAGAGCGCAGACCGCGGACGGCGAGATAGACGGTGGATGCTACTCACCCGGCGTGATGAGGTGGGGAGGTCAGACCCTGTCTTTGCCCTGCGCCAGTCGCCAGGCCGAAGGCAGCGCCAGAGCGGCTAGGAGGAGCTTGATCAGGTCACCCGGCAGGAAGGGGAGCAGGCCCTTCTGGATGGCCGCTTGCGGCCCGACGTAGAGCGCCAGCCAAGGCACTCCGACGAGGTAGATGAGGAGCGTACCCAGGGAGAAGGGGATCAGGGAAGTGCGGAAGGAACGCTCCCAGCCATGCTCCGCCATCCGACCCACCGCCGCGGCGGCGATCACAAAGCCGAGCAGGTAGCCCCCGGTGGGCCCGGTCAGATGGAAGAGGCCGGCTGCGCCGCCGGCGAACACCGGCAGACCTGTCATCCCCATCAGCAGATAGAGCATCAACGCCCCTGCGCCGCGCCCGGCTCCCAGCGCGGCCCCAACCAGGAGCACGGCGAACGTCTGGCCGGTGATCGGAACCGGAGTAAACGGCAGCGGGATGCGCACCTGAGCAAAAAACGCCACCCACAGCGCCCCCAGCACCATCCAGCCCAGATCGCGTACCTTCGATGAGACATGCGGCAACCAGCGAACAGAGACGAAAGACGCCAGCGTCATCGTGAAACTCCTTTCCAGAGGGATTTATCAGGGCATCTACCCTGGCCACTCCCTGTAACACCTTTCAGGTCTGTTCGTCACGCTTTGGAGGAGCATGTTTTTGCCGGGTTTTGACTGTCACAGGGGATGAGGCACAGTATAATCATGCTATTGAATGCCAACCGTTTCGCTTTGCAAATTCTCTTCTGGAGGTTCTGTGAAAATGCTGCCAAAACTTCTTCTTTCCCTTCTTCTGATCGCGCTGCTCATTTCCCTGCCCATGCCGGCGCTGGCGGATGGAGAAAATAAGCCTCCTGTGGCGTTGCCTTCCTGGCTGCAGGTTCTGCTGCAATGGCTGGGGCTGGATGGCTTCTTTTCGTCTCCCTCTTCTACTCCTGCTGCCCCAACGCCCACCCCTGTCTCCGCTCTCCCCGAATATCGCATGACGCGCCTGGAGGAGCTGGAGGCGTTCTGGAGGCAGTTAAAACCCGGTCAACACGTGCGCGTTTGGGCCGCCGCCTCGGATGTCCAATCTATCCTGAGCGCCTGGTTGAACAGCCCGGCTGCCCGTAAAAATGGCGTGCAAAGCGCAACTTTGAGCCTGGGAGATGGCTTCATCCAGGGAAGCGTAACCATGGAGCGCGCGTTTCTGGAGAAGCAGGGCTTTTCGCTCCCCTTCGTCCGCGGGGAGTGGGTCGAGGTCGCAGGGGAGGTCGCTTTCCAGGTGGGGGACTGCCGCCCGCTCGTTCGCGTACAGAAGATCACGGTGAACGGGAGCGGCTTTCCGCTGGCTCTTCTGGTGGAGCAGATGCTGAACCAGACCCTCAGCAAGGAATGGCCGGCGCAGCTCTGCCTCGATAGCCTGACGATCAGCCCGGAGAAGATCGTGGTCGAGGGCGCCCGGCGGTGAGGGCGGTGGCGCTCATGGCCTGAAAGGCGCTTCAATCAGCACGTGATTCTCATCCGCAGCATGACCCAGGAGGGGGAGGTTCCAGGCGGTGAGGATCGTCTTCAGCAGGGAATAGTGCGTGTAGGGGGTGTTATCCTGAAAGCCGCGCTGCGCCTGGGGCGAGATCAAAACCGTCGCCACGCGTCCGCCCGCCTCTTCGGGCAGGCCACAGCAGGAGTGCTTCCCCTGTCCCTCATCCCAGGTGAGCACCATGAGATAGGGGTCTCCCCAGGATTCGAGCTTTGGCCAGAGGACGCTGAGTAGCTCCTTTAACCAGGCATCGGCCACTTCCAGGCCGCAATCGTGGGCGGAGTGACACAGGTCGGGGGTGATGAAGGCGAAGTTCGGCAGCGTGTGATGCTCCAGGTCGGTATAAAGCTCCGTCAGCGGGACAATGTTCTGACAGCGTTGCGGATCGAGGCGGATCGAGTCAAAGTAGATAAAAGGATTGTGCTTTTGGGCGTATTTCAGGGTGCTTCCGAGGAAACAGGGGCGCGGCATGTTTTCCTGGTAGGTCTTCCAGGTGTAGCCACCGGCCTCCAGGAAGTCGGTCAGATTGGGGGCCTGGAGAAAACAGTTTTCGCAGTTGCGCCGGATGCCGAAGGTATCGCCGCCGATCATCGCCAGGTAGTTTGGCAGGCTGGGGTGCGTGATGGCGTAATACTGGGTGAGCAGGGTATATTCCCGAGCAAGCTGGTTGAAATACGCCATACGTGGATTGCCGATGACGATGTCAAACTCCTTGTTCTCAAAGACGATGATCACGATGTGCTTAAAGGCCGGGATGGGCGGGATGGGGGTCGGGGTGGGGAAGGGAGAAGGGGAGGGCGTGAGGGTGGGCGTTGGCAGCTGGGGGATAAAAGGCGTCGGTGAAGGCCGCCAGGTCGGTGAGGGCGCCGGCGTGGGCGAGAGGCTGTAGCCTCCGCAGGCGCTCAACAGGATGAGCAGGGAGAAGAGCAACAGGCGACGCATGTTTTTCCTTTAGCAGACGATGGACGGTAGACGGTGGACGACAGAGGGTGGAGGCAGGCGGTTGCCGTTAGACCACTCCGTTTTTACCATAAGATGGCTGTTTTGAGCAGGTGTATCCTTGCGCATTCCTGGATAACGTGCTAAAATAGAATGTAGGTATGGCTAAATCTTTTGTTTATACAGCCTCTATCCAGGACTATTTGAAACACATCTACCTTTTGCTGGAGCGCGGGGAGGCCGTGACGACCACCGCGCTGGCGCAACGCTTGAAGGTCAGGCCGGCCTCCGTGACCGGGATGCTGCGCCGTCTGGCGCGCTCTGAGCCGCCGCTGATTGTCTATCAAAAGCATCGCGGCGTCACGCTGACGGAAGCCGGCAAACGCGCCGCGCTGGAGGTGATTCGCCATCACCGCCTGATTGAAACCTGGCTGGTGCAGAGCCTGGGGTATTCCTGGGATGAAGTACATGAGGAGGCCTGCCGTCTGGAGCATGTGATCTCCGAGCAACTGGAAGCTCGCCTCGCCAGTCTGTTGGGAAATCCGGCCTACGATCCGCATGGCGATCCGATCCCGGACCAGGATTTGAACCTGCCGCCGGATACCACCCTGCCTCTGGCCTCCCTGCAACCGGGGCAACAGGGCCGTATCTGCCGCGTCCAATCCGAGCAGAAGGAACTGCTGCGCTATCTGGAGCAAAAAGGCCTGCGCCCCGGCGTGAGCCTGGTGGTGATAGATTATTCCCCTTTTGATGGGAATCTCACGATCCTGCCGCAGAGCCCGGATGCCTCTCCGTTTGTGATCGGGCTGGCAGTGAGCCTCAAGGTTTTTGTGGAGGTGCTCCCATGACGGGTATGATTGCGCTCCTGGTTCTTCTGAGCCTGATTGTGCTCTTCCCGCGCTACGGCGCCTGGGCGCAACTGCGCCGCTGGCGTTTCCTTCGTCAACGAGAACAGGTTGAAGACGCTCTCAAACACCTGCTGAGCCGTGAACAGGAGGGGCGTCATGCCTCGCTGGAATCGCTGGCCGGCTGTCTGGGGCTTTCGACGGCGCGCACGCTGAGACTGATCGAAGAGATGCAGAAGCAGAACCTGGTGGAATGGCAGGGGCGCCGCCTGCATTTGACGCCGCAGGGGGAGCGGTGGGCCCTGCACGTGGTACGCGCCCACCGTCTGTGGGAGCGTTACCTGGCCGACGAGGCGCGCATGCCCCTGGAGAAAATCCATGCTGAGGCGCATCTCCGCGAGCATGGCCTGAGCGAAGCGGAACTGGATGCCCTGGAGGCCGCACTTGGCCATCCTTCCCACGATCCCCATGGCGATCCGATCCCGGATGAGGATGCGGCAGCCGGTCAACCGGAAGGGATCGAATTGACGCGTTGGGACCTGGATCGGCCGGCGCGCATTGTGCACCTGGAGGATGAGCCGGAGCTGGCGCTGGCTCAAATTCTCGCCAGTGGCCTGCGCCTGGGGCAGATCGTCCGTGTCATCGAGCGCACACCGCAGCGGATTGTGCTTTCCGATGGCGAAAATGAGTATCGCCTGGCCCCGGCGGTCGCGGCCAATATCTACGTGGTCGAGGCGCATCGTGTGGAGAAAACGCCGGGCGCGATCCCCCTCAGCCAACTCCCCCAGGGTCAGGAGGCCGAGGTGGTGGAGATCGATCCTTCTGTGCAGGGCTTCACCCGTCGGCGATTCCTGGACCTGGGGTTGACGCCGGGGGCGCGGGTAGTGCCCGAGCTGAGTAACTTTTTCGGCGATCCGCGCGCCTATCGCCTGCGCGGCACGCTGATCGCTTTGCGCCAGGATCAGGCTGAAAAGATTTGGGTGCGGAGAAGTCAAAACAATCCAACGGAGGCGTTATGAAGCGTTTGAATGCCACAGGCTGTGAATCCTGCCCGGCTTATGCCGGTTTAGAGCAAATGGGATTGCGAGCGGATCATTTCGACCGCGTGGTCGCCCTGGCCGGGAATCCCAACACCGGCAAATCTACCCTTTTCAATCTGCTGACCGGTCTGAAACAACATACCGGGAACTGGCCGGGGAAGACGGTCACCCGTGCGGAGGGCGGCTATCAGTTTCGAGGCGTGCGCTACAAGCTGGTGGACCTGCCTGGCACCTATTCCCTGCTTTCGGCTTCTCAGGACGAAGAGGTGGCGCGCGATTTTATTCTCTTTGGTCGGCCCGATTGCGTGATCGTCGTCGCCGATGCCACAGCGCTGGAACGCAATCTGAACCTGGCGTTCCAGGTGATGGAGATCACGGAGAAGGTGGTGATCGCGGTGAACTTGATGGATGAGGCGCGCCGCAAGGGGCTGGAAGTGGATACGCGCCTGTTGAGCCGGGAGCTTGGCGTGCCATGCGTGCCGATCTCGGCGCGCCGCGGCGAAGGGATTTACGATCTTCTCTCGACAGTAGCGGATGTGATCGAAGGGCGCATTCAAACACACCCGCGGCGCATTCAGGGCACCCCGGAGTTCCAGCAGGCGGTGGAGCGTCTCGTTCCTCTCATCGAAAAGCTGGCGCCGGGCGTGCCGAACGCGCGCTGGATTGCCATTCGCCTGCTGGATGGGGATGCACATGTGCAGGAAGCGCTGTTGAGCGGCGAACTTTTGCGCCGCGTTGCCCGTCAGCGGCAGGCGGAGACTTCGTTCAGTCGCAAGATGGCTGTGGAGGGACGGCAATGAGCGAATCGGAGATGCTGGCTCAGGAAGTGCTGCGGGAAGCGGAACGATTGCGCCGCTCGCTTTCGGGGAATTTTCGCGATGAAATGGTCAAATCGCTCTATGCGGAGGCCGAACGCGTGGCGCAGCGCGCCGTTCGCCCCGTCGGGGAACGCAAGTATGACCTGGACCGCTTGCTGGATCGCCTGGTGACTTCACCCTGGACGGGGCTGCCGATCATGTTGCTCCTGCTGGCGGTGATCATCTGGATTACCGTGGTGGGGGCCAATATCCCTTCCGAACTTCTGGCGCAGCTCCTGTTCGGGATAGAGACCTTTGCCGCCGATCTTTTCACGGCCTGGGGCGCGCCCTGGTGGTTAACGGGCTTTCTCTGGCATGGAGTCTGGCGCGGCCTGGCCTGGGTGATTTCGGTGATGTTGCCGCCGATGGCGATTTTCTTCCCCCTGTTCACCTTCCTGGAGGACCTGGGCTATCTGCCCCGCGTGGCTTTTAACCTGGACTGGCTGTTTAAGAAGGCGGGCGCTCATGGGAAGCAGGCCCTGAGCATGGCGATGGGATTTGGATGCAACGCGGCCGGCGTGATAGCCACGCGCGTCATTGATTCCCCGCGTGAGCGCCTGGTGGCCATCCTAACGAATAACTTTGTCCCTTGCAACGGTCGCTTTCCCACCCTGATCATGCTGGCGACGATCTTTGTGGCGGCCTCTTTTCCGCCGCTATTGTCCTCCTTCGTCGCTGCAGCGACCGTGGTCGCAGTGGTGCTGATCGGGATAGGGTTCACCTTCCTGATGTCCTGGCTGCTGACGCGCACCCTGTTGCGAGGGGAGGCTTCGGCCTTTACCCTGGAGTTGCCGCCGTATCGCCCGCCGAACGTGTGGCGCATTCTCTATACTTCCCTGATTGATCGCACGATTTTCGTGCTCTGGCGCGCCATGCAAACGGCGGCGCCGGCAGGAGCGCTGATCTGGATATTGGGCAACGTTTACCTTGGGCCAATGAGCCTGGCGCAGCGTCTGGCGGCCTTTCTCAACCCCTTGGGGCATCTGCTGGGGCTGGATGGGGCGATCTTGCTGGCCTATGTGATTGCCATACCGGCCAACGAAATTGTCGTGCCCACCCTGCTGATGATCTACATGGGGACAGGGATGATGACCGAGCTACCCTCGCTGAACATGCTCAAAGAATTGCTGGTGCAACAACATGGCTGGACATTGCTCACCGCCATCAACCTGATGCTCTTCAGTCTGCTGCATAATCCCTGTGCCACCACCATCCTGACGATTTACAAAGAGACGGGCAGCAAAAAGTGGGCCACCTGGAGCGTGATCGTTACGCTGGGCAGCGCTTTCGTGGTCACCTTCCTGGTCGCTACGCTGGCAAGAACCATTTTCCGGCAGTAGACCGAGGACGGCGGAGTAGACGACGGACCGCGGACGGCAGACGGCATAGCGCAGGCTTTCCAGACCGTCGGGAAGACCACCAAAACTTCATAACTTTGTGACCTGGTGGTTTTTTATTTCTCACCACGAAGGTACGAAGGCACAATAAACGGACCGCAGACCGCGGACCGCAGACGGCAATAGGACAGGCTTTCCAGGCCGTCAAACAATGGACGATGGACCGTAGCACGGGCTTTTAGCCTGTCCAGACAATGAACCGTGGACGATAGACCGTAGCGCGGGCTTTCAGCCCGTCAGGGGCGGTAGACGGTGGACTCTCACAGGGCGCAGTGGATGGAATTTCAAGTGTTCAGGGCGCAGGAATTCTCCACAGTTTCAGCTCGTAGGGGCGGGATGTGGTAGCAGACCCGGAGGCTAAAAATTGCCCGTCTGGGGAAAAGTCCAACGCTTCGATGCGGGTTTTGTGAGCGGGGAGCCTGGCCACCTGTTCATAGGTATCGGTGCGCCAGAAGGATAAATGCCCGTTTGCGCCGCCTGCCACCAGCAAAGAGCCATCAGGGGAGAACTCTACAGAGAAAGAAGGAAATGGAAACGAGGCAACTGGAGCTTTTGCCTCTGGCGTTTGTACATTCCAGAGGCTTACCCGGCCATCACTGCCTCCCTCTGCCGCCGCCAGGAAAGAGCCATCGGGAGAGAATGCCAGATCAAAGATAGTGCCTTTGCCAGGAGCGAAGGTCGTCAGCATTTTCCAGTCCGAGGTGCTCCACAGGTAGATTGCTTTCTCTGCTCCGCCAGCAGCCAGGAAACGGCTATCCGGCGAAAATGCCAGCGCTTCGATTATGCTAACATTACGGGCAGACTTAATTTTTTCCTGAAAGACACGCTGACCATCTTTTCTGGCATAGATTTCTAACTGTCCATCTGTAAATCCGATTGCTATCCATTGCCCATCGGGGGATGGCGCAATGCGGCGGACGATACGCCCTAAACTTTCTCTTGGAACGGGGATGTCGAGGATGTGCTGACCATCCGAGAGGCGCAACAAAGTGATTGCCTGTGACGTGTTGGGCCAGGTGCCGACCAGAATGCTTTGCCCATCCACATCAAAGGCTAAATGGGTGAAAAAGATGCGATCCGCTGTCTCAAGGGGCGAGGCCTCCTGTAGCGTCTCCAGATTCCAAAAGAAAAGTTTGCTAACGGACTTGTTGCCTTCACCAAATGGAGAGGTCTTTGCGACCAGCAGACGCCCGTCAGGTGAAAACATCGCATGGGGTGAGCCGTAGCGATTTTCAACCGTCAGCACTGTCTTAAGCTGTGCCACATTGTCGGGAGAAATGACGGCCTTTGGTTCAGGAGTGGCGGTGGAAGTTGGGGTTAAAGTGGGTGAAGGGGTCGCAGAGGGTGTTGGAGAAGGAGGTGGCGTGGGGGTGAAGGCTTGTGTGGGTGAGATGGAAAGGGTGACAGCAGGTGTTGCAGGGAAGGAAGAATCTGTGCGGGGTGTACAGGAGACAACCAGCAAAAAGATGAAAGTTAACAAAGCAATGTATTTCATGTTCACTTCCTCGCTGAGAAGGATGGAATGACCTGCTCTTTCAAGCAGGGAGATCGCTGAGGGGCGAAGGAATTTTGCAGCCTTATAAAGACATTGAGACGTTGCGCTTTCGCTCCGGGCCGGCGAAATTCACTGTCCTGACTGTTGTTGTTGAGCAGTTCATGGTTTTCGCAACATGGCGATAGTTTAGCGCGGTTTTCGTGATATGTAAAGTCACGGGACGGCCTGCCTTTCCTGTGCAGGCTAAAGCCATCTGTTCAGCTCATAGAAGTCTTTTAGACTGACCAGGGTCATATGGCGCTGGCTTCCGTTTTGGGAGAAGGCCCCCAGCCCGCCGCTTCCGGCGATGCGAAGATGTGGCAATTCGCAGGGCGTGATTGCTTGACAATCTTCGGAATTGCTGTTAGAATTTTGCACGCTCAAGCTAACTGCCGAGATAGCTCAGTTGGTAGAGCACGCGGCTGAAAACCGCGGTGTCGTCAGTTCGATTCTGACTCTCGGCACTGATGCGGGCGTGGTTCAGTTGGTAGAACGTCTCCTTGCCAAGGAGAAGGTCGTGGGTTCGAGTCCCATCGCCCGCTCTGGGAGGATTGCAGGTGGTAAAAATCCATCGGCAATCCTTTCTTGTCAGGCGTCGTGGCCAAGTGGTAAGGCAAGGGTCTGCAAAACCCTGACCACGGGTTCGAATCCCGTCGACGCCTCTCAGTTTTTAATTCAGCCAATCAGTCCACTGCAAAAACTCACCATCATGGTATAATCAGAATGCTCCATGCGATGGAGTGATACGGAGAGGTCGCGTAGTCTGGCCTAGCGCGCACGCCTGGAGAGCGTGTTTCCCGCAAGGGAACGTGGGTTCAAATCCCACCCTCTCCGCCTCTTTTTTAATCCCGGAAGCGTATGACGAAACATCTGGTTGTTGTCGCTGGAAATATCGGCGCAGGGAAGACTTCGCTGGCGGAGCGGATCGGCGCCCGACTGGGGTGGTGGACCGGGTACGAATCTGTGGTGGATAATCCCTACCTTTCCGATTTCTATGCCGACATGCGCACCTGGTCCTTCCATTTGCAAATTTTCTTCCTGGGTCATCGCGCCGAACAGTATCTAATGGCCGTGCGCGATCCGCGCTCTGCGATCCTTGATCGCAGCATTTACGAGGACGCGTATATCTTTGCCCGTGCTCTTCACCACCTGGGCCACCTTTCCGAGCGCGATTATCTGACCTATCGCCGTCTGTTTGACCGCGTGGTTGAAACCTTGCCGCCGCCTCGCCTGCTGATTTACCTGAAGGCGCCGGTGGCAGTGCTCATGGAGCGCATCCAGCGACGTGCAAGGGAGATGGAAAGGGGAATTACAGCCGAATATTTAAGCCTGCTGGAACGATTTTATGAGGAATGGCTGGCCCGTTTTGATCTCTGCCCGGTGCTGACGATTCGGAGCGATGACCTGGACTTCGTGCATCGTCCCCAACATCTTGATCTCGTCATTGCGCGCATGATGGATAAGCTAAGTGGACATGAAGAGATCGCTTTTTAGGCTGTAAGGAAAACGACAGGCCGTTCCTGGATCGAAAAAATTGCCGTCCTGGTGATGTCTCCGCGGCTCCAGAAGGGGGAAAGGGATGATTACGCTTCAAGCGCTTGCTGAATATCTTGCAAGAGATCGTCAAAATGTTCAATGCCGACCGAAAGACGCACCAGATTGGGCGGGACTTCGAGCGTCGTTCCCTGCGTGGAAAGGTGGGTCATCGCTGCCGGGACTTCGATCAGCGACTCAACGCCTCCCAGCGATTCTGCCAGGATGAACAGGCGCGTGTGTTCTGCAAGGCGGATGGCCGCTTCTCTTCCCCCTTTGACCAGGAAGGAGATCATTCCCCCGCCGTTTCGCATCTGGCGACGGGCGATTGCAAATTGAGGGTGAGAGGGATGGAAAGGGTAGAAGACGCGCTCCACCCGTGGATGTTCGGCGAGATAGCTGGCCAATCGGGAAGCGTTTTCTGCATGGCGATCCATGCGTAGCGCAAGCGTCTTGATGCCACGCAGGACGAGGAAACAATCCATTGGCCCTGGCACGGCTCCGATAGCATTTTGCAGGAAGGCCAATCGCTGATAGAGAGCCTCCTCATTGACCACAACGGCGCCGCCAATTACGTCCGAATGTCCTCCCAGGTACTTTGTGGTCGAATGGATAACAAGATCAGCGCCGAGTTCGAGCGGACGTTGCAGGTAGGGCGTGGCAAAGGTGTTATCTACGGCCAGGAGCGGGCGTTGCGGGTGCGCGTGGAGAAAATCGGCAATGGCTCGAATATCGCTGACGCGCAGCAGAGGGTTTGAAGGAGTCTCTAACCAGATCAGCCGCGTGCGCGAGGTGAGTGCTTCTGCAATCTGCTCCAGATCGGTGGTATCTACGAAAGTGAAATCCAGTCCGAAATGGTGCAAGACTTTCTCAAAGAGGCGGAACGTGCCACCATATACATCGTTGCCGGCGATCACGCGATCGCCGCTCTGCAGCAGGCGCAGGACGGTGTCAATGGCGGCCATTCCGGAAGCGAAGGCCAGCGCGTACGGTGCGCCTTCCAGCGCGGCCAGGGCCTTTTCCAGCGCCAGGCGCGTTGGATTGCGCGTACGCGAGTATTCATATCCCTGACGTGGACGTCCTACCCCCTCCTGCGCGTAGGTTGAGGTCTGGTAAATGGGCGTCATGACGGCCCCGGTTTGTGGATCGGAGTCCTGGCCAGCATGAACGGCTAAAGTTTCAAAATTCATTGGAGTTCACTGCAAGCGCAGGAGCACCCTGCCATTGCTCCACAGGTTTTCGAGCTGATAGTAGCGTCGCTGATCGGGGGAAAAGAGATGGACGATCACGTCGCCGTAATCTAAGAGCAGCCAGCCAGAGCTGGCGATGCCTTCCAGATGGCCGTGCAGATGATAGCGTTGGTGCACCTTCTCCTCTACGGCTTCTGCCAGCGCGTTCAACATGCGGTCGCTGGTTCCGGTGCAAATGACAAAGTAATCGGTGAAAGAGGCAATGCCTCGCAAGTCCAGGAGCAGGATGTCTTCTCCCTTTTTTTCTTCCAGGGAATCAATGATGAAGCGAGCCAGTTCAAGGGCGTTCAGAGGTCACCTCCGTGGCACTGAGTGGAGCGGTAAAAAGGCGGGTGTAACGTGCACCCTGGGGTTGGAGATCGCTTTTGATGAGGTGAATAGCGTTCACCGTGAAACTATCTTTAAAGTCGAGCGAGAACGATTGTAGCGAGGAGCGAATCAAGACGATTTCTTCGGGGGAAGCCTGAGCACGCACGCGTCCGATAGTCAGGTGCGGCGTGAAGCTCCGTTCCTCGCTGAGATAGCCCAGGCGTTGGGTGATGGCGTCTATGCCTCGCTGCAGGCGAAAGAGTTCTGGCGGTGCCTGAATGCCGATCCAGAGCACGCGCGGTCTTTTGAGTTCGGGGAAGACTCCCCAGCCTTCGATGGTCAGCATAAAGGGCGAGTGACGAGAGGCTTCTTGAGCCATGGCCTGGCAGATCAGCTCGACATTGGAGGGCGAGACCTCGCCCAGGAATTTAAGCGTCAGGTGGATGTTTTGATAGGGGACCCAGCGGATAAGCTCCCCCGGAATACGCAGGCGCAGAGGGGCGACGACGCGGTCAATCTCTTGTAACAAAGCCAATGGAAGTTCGATAGCGATGAAGAGTCGCAATGGCTCCATCTATGATCCGCCTTTGAGCACCTTTTCGATGGCCGATTTAAGCTCCTGATAGCCAATCGGTTTGGTCAGATAGAGCGTGGCCCCCGCGTCCATTCCCGCTTTGATGTCCGAAGGCAGATTTTTGGCGGAGATGATGATCACCGGGATATGTTGCAGGCGTGGGTCGCGGCGAATGTAACGCAACACTTCCAGGCCGGAGATGTCGGGCATCATAATATCGAGCAGGACTACATCGGGCGTTTCCGCGTTTAGCATGGTCAGAGCCGGGCCGCTGCCATAGGCCTTGAGCACGCGATAGCCGCTCACCCGCATCATCTCGGCGAACATCTCGGCAGCATCTACCTCATCTTCGACGATCAGGATCGTTCTTGGCTCACTCATGGCCGTAAAAATAGCATAAATTGGTCAAATTGGCAAGGGTGTTGACACGGAAAGAGTGTGCCCTCCACACCCTGGCATCCGGTGCACGTTTGCCAGGCAGGCACGACGAACGCAGGATTCGCCAGTGGTGCATTTACGCTTGTGGCAAATACTTGCGTGGTCATGGCGAGCAGGAATGTTGCAATCGCAAGGGCAAGAAGGATTCGTTTCAGGTTCATGGCTTCCTCCTTATGGTTCATACGTTACAGTTAAGATAAAACTAACTTCGTTCCCTGCGAGGTCGCTTGCGACGAATTCAAGTACGTTGGGGCCCTCTTCAAGTTCAATGGGGATATTGAAAAACTGGTCAGCAGAGACCACATAAACTTCATTGTTCACACTCACAACCGTATCTACAGGCGCTTGACCAGTGACAGAAATTTGCGCTGTTTGAACCACTGCTTCATCTTGTGGGTAAAACAAACGTACCCACAAAGTTCCGTTTCTGTACTCAGTAAAAGCCTGATGGTCAGGAACCGTTGGAAGTGGAGGCAAGGGAGATGAAGCAATTGTTTCGGTTGCAGGCAGGAGTGTTGTTCCTTGTGTCGTTTCTGTTGGTACAGCAGAGGTTGGGGGATTGGCAGCAAGCGGCAAAGGCGAGCCTGCAACATGGTTTGCTGGCGCAGGCGCACAAGCCCCTATGAAGACTACAAGCGTAAAAATCATAAGATGTGAACGCATATCTCCAATGACTGCACTGCAAATATAGTACACACCCTTTTCCGAAAAACAGGATACACCCTTTTCCGAAGAATCTCAATCGCACTGCAGAGATGACGCTTTGCAACATGGCGCATTCCCGATTTTCCCTCCGCTCTCAGGATGTGCCTGGATAGAGAAGTATCAGAAAATTATAAGAGTTATCTTCTGAGTCTTGACTTTGGGATAGGGGAAACGGTATGATAGGGGCGCATTTAGCACTCAAGGCGAAAGAGTGCTAAACGTTCTCCAAATCACTTTAGAGAAGGAGGTCTGGTATGGCACTCACGCTTAAACCCTTAGGTGATCGTGTGGTGGTGGAGCCCATTGAACAAGAGGAAGTGACACCCGGCGGCATCGTTTTACCTGAAACCGCCAAAGAGAAGCCTCAACAGGGCTTCGTGAAGGCTGTCGGTCCTGGGGCGCGCGATGAGAAGGGGAACCGCATCTCGTTGGATGTCAAAGTTGGGGATCGCGTGCTGTTCGCAAAATATGCCGGCAGCGAGTTCAAGGTGGAGGGCAAGAAGCTCCTCATCCTGCGCGAAAGCGATATTATGGCCATTGTCGAGGGATAAGTTAAAAATTCTACTCGGGAGGAATGCATATGGCAGCAAAGCAGTTAGTTTTCAATGAAGATGCTCGTCGAAAGCTCAAGGAAGGAATGAATGTCCTGGCAAATGCGGTAGCCGCCACTCTGGGACCCAAAGGGCGCAATGTGGCGATTGACCGCAAGTTCGGTTCTCCGACCATCACCCATGATGGCGTCTCGGTGGCCAAAGAGATCGAGCTGGAAGACCCCTTTGAGAACATGGGCGCCCAGTTGCTCAAGGAGGCCGCTACCAAGACCAACGATATTGCCGGTGATGGTACGACCACATCCACGGTCCTGGCTCATGCAATTGTCAATGAAGGGTTGAAAGCGATTGAGGCGGGCTATAATCCAATGCTCATCAAGCGCGGCATCGAGCTGGCCACCCAGGCGGTGGTTGAAGAGCTGCGCAAGATGGCGGTGAAAATCGAAACGAAAGAAGAGATCGGTCATGTTGCCACAAACTCGGCCGCAGATAAAGAAATCGGCGATCTGATCGCTGAGGTCATGGACAAGGTCGGCAAAGATGGCGTGATCACGGTCGAGGAGTCCAAATCGCTGCAGTTCGAGACCGAATATGTAGAGGGTATGCAATTTGATCGCGGCTATATTTCGCCCTATTTCATCACCGATTCCGATCACATGGAGGCCGTGATCAACGAGCCGTATATCCTGATTTACGACAAGAAGATCTCGGCGGCGGCCGATATTGTGCCGATCCTGGAGAAACTCGTCCAGACAGGCAAGCGCGATCTGGTGATCATCGCTGAGGATGTAGACGGTGAGGCGCTGGCAACCCTGGTACTGAACAAGCTGCGAGGGATGCTCAACGTCCTGGCGGTTAAGGCGCCTGGCTTTGGCGATCGGCGCAAGGCGATGTTGCTGGATATTGCCATCCTGACCGGTGGCACGGTGATCAGCGAAGAGACCGGCCGCAAGCTCGAAACGGCCACGCTTGCCGACCTTGGACGCGCCGATAAGGTGGTTGCGGATAAGGAGAACACCACGATCGTGGGTGGCAAAGGCGATCCGGCTCGCATCCAGGCCCGCATCAAGGAAATCCGCGCCGAGATCGAGAAGAGCACCAGCGATTATGACCGTGAGAAACTGCAGGAGCGCCTGGCCAAGCTGGCGGGCGGTGTGGCGATCATTCGCGTTGGCGCTGCTACGGAGACCGAATTGAAAGAGAAGAAGCATCGCGTGGAGGATGCTCTGAGCGCAGCCCGAGCGGCGGTCGAAGAGGGGATTGTCCCCGGTGGCGAAATCTCCCTGATCAATGCCGCGCGTGCGCTTGATAACCTCAAGATCGAAGAGAACGGCATCGAGGAGATTCGCGTCGGCGTCAACATCGTGCGCAAGGCGATCGAAGCGCCCATCCGCAAGCTGGCAGCCAATGCGGGTCAGGATGGTTCGGTGATCATTGATACGGTGCGCCGTGAGGCGGAACGCCAGAAGAATCCGAACATCGGTTACAACGTCATCACCGGCGAATATGTGGATATGATCAAGGCCGGCATCATTGACCCGGTGAAGGTCGTGCGCGGCGCGCTGGAGAATGCCGCTTCTATCGCTGCGATGATCCTGACGACCGATGTGTTGATCACCGAGATTCCGGAGAAAGAGAAGCCGGCTCCGCCCATGCCGGAGTACTAAACCCGGGCAAGCATTTTCTGGCGGGAGGGTAACCTCCCGCTTTTTTGTTTTTGTTGTAACTGCCTGCCCTAAGCGATGAAGAACTCTCTAACTCTTGTCATTGCGAGCGTAGCGCATGTCCCGAGCGCAGCGTGGGGAAAGCAATCTCCTGGCCGATATGGGGATTGCTTCGCCGCCTGCGGCGGCTCGCAATGTAACGGTAAAAAATTTTCTACCGCAAAGATGGATGGTCGGTGGGCAGTTGGCAGGTAATTACTTTTTGTTTCAGCCGATGCGGAACGACCGTTGGTATACTTTGCCGTGATGTACAGACGATGGCGCTCTTCCATTTTCGGCCCTGTTGACTGGTCCGAGGGTATCGCGTTTCTGCTTTCCGTGATCGCCGTTCTGATCACCCATCAGCTTGCGGCGCGTGTCTTTGAATGTTTGCCCCATCTGGAAGATGAAATTGCCTATACCTGGCAGGCGAAGGTTTATGCGCAAAATCGGCTGACGGTACCTTCGCCGGTGGACGGAAAAAGTTTCCTGGTGCCCTTTGTCGTGGATTATCATGGGCAGCGATTTGCCAAGTATCCGCCCGGCTGGCCGATGCTGTTAGCGTTCGGTGTGCGTTGGGGGGTGCGAGATTGGGTGAATCCTTTTCTGGCTGGCCTGGGAATATGGTGGTTGTATCGCCTGGGGCGGCGGTATTTTTCCGCGCCGATTGGCCTTCTTGCGGCCGCGTTGATGCTCACTTCGCCTTTCTTTTTGCTGAATTCCGCCTCTCTGCTTTCCCATCCATGGTCGCTTTTGCTGACGATGGTCTTCCTTTCTGCATGGCTGGATTTGTTCAATGGGGAGGCATTGTCCGCTCGCGCGGCCGTGTTGCGGGTGCTTGTCGCCGGGCTGAGCCTGGGGACTTTGATCCTCACCCGCCCGTTGACCGCTCTCGGCGTGGCGCTGCCTTTCTTTATCCATGGCCTTTATCGGCTGGCCTTTTTTCCCTCGCAACGTTTGTGGGTGCTCAGCATCGGCCTGTTGACCCTGGCGGTAGGAATGTTGCTCCCACTCTGGCAATATGCCGTCACGGGCGATCCCTTGCTGAACCCTTACACGCTATGGTGGCCCTACGATAAAGTGGGCTTTGGCGAGGGCTACGGTCGCCAGGAAGGGGGGCATTCTCTGTTTTGGGCCTGGGTGAATTTGAAAGTCAGTCTGGCTGCGGGGGCAAAGGATCTTTTCGGTTGGGGAGATGTTTCCTGGCTCTTTTTACCCTTTGGCCTGGCCTATGGCTTCCAGCGATTCCGCAGACGATCCCACCTGCTGATCTTTTCCATTGCTCTTTCCCTGATGCTTGTTTACATGGCGTACTGGATCGGCGCGGAGCTGTTCGGCCCACGCTACTATTACGAGGGGCTGGTGAGCGTGGTGCTGGGCACTGCTGCCGGGATTTTCTGGCTCGCGGAGACCCCGCTGTTCGCCCGTCGGCGATTGTTTCGCATGATGCTCCTGTTCCTGCTCATGGGGCTGGTGGGATATAACCTGTTTTGCTACCTGCCGCAGCGGTTAGAGGGGATGAAGGGTCTTTACGGGATTCGAGGCGCATATCTCGAGGCCCTTGCGGATGAGCAAGCTTCGCCGATCCGCAGACCGGCGCTGATCTTCATTCGCATACGGGAGACCTGGACCGAATATGGAACGTTTCTGGATGCTGAGGACCCATGGCTGACTTCGCCGCTCATTTTTGCGATGGCACGCGGTGCGGCGGATGGGCCTGTCAAGGAGGCGTTCCCGGAGCGCTATGTGTACGATTGCGAAGTGAGGCAGGCTGTTGTGCGTTGTGAGCTTGAACGCGCCCCGCTCGAACAGGCCTCCCCCTGACACCGTCCGTTTGTCCATCCTCCACGGTCTTCCCTCCCCATCCGTTGGCGGACTGGAAAAACCGTGACACCGCGGCCTGCCCTCTGCCATCCGCGGTGCGCTGTCTGTATTCGTTTCCCATTCGTTGACGGTTCCCCCTTCCCTTCCCTGACAGGCTGGAAAGCCTGTCCTACACCGTTTGCCGTCCGCGGTTCGCGATCTCTACATCCCCAGGTAAGCGGCGCGTACGTGAGGATTCTGGATGAGCTGGCGCGGTGTGCCGTGCAGTTCCACTTTGCCGCCGGCCAGCACATATACATAGTCGCTGACTGCCAGCGCCATCTGGCTGTTTTGCTCTACCAGCAGAATGGTGAGGCCGAGCGTGCGCAGGCGTTTGATGGTCTCAAAAAGCTGCAGGGTGAGGATCGGAGCCAGGCCGAGGGACATTTCGTCAATCATCAGCAGACGTGGTTCAGCCATGATGCCGCGAGCGACGGCCAGCATTTGTTGTTCGCCACCGCTCAGGGTGCCGGCTTTTTGTGCCGCGCGTTCTTTGAGGCGTGGGAAGAGTTCATAGACGCGCTCCAGATTTTGTTTGAAGCGGGCGCGGGCGCGGGAATTGCTGGCCCCCATTTCCAGGTTTTCGTAAACGGTCATCTCGCTGAACAACTGGCGCCCTTCGGGGACGAGCACCAGGCCCATCTCGGCTTTGACGTAGGGCGGAAGGTGACCGATCTCACGCCCATCAAAGAGGATCGAGCCGCTCCAGGGACGCACCAGCCCCATGATCGTGCGCAGGAGCGTCGTCTTTCCCACGCCATTACTGCCGATCAGCGCGGTGAGCCTGCCATCCTCCACGCGCAGTGAGCATTCCCACAGGATTTGCACCTCGCCATATCCTGAATTCACCGCTTTCACTTCCAGGGTGCTCATGAGACCTCCTCTAAAAGACGCTTTGCCAGGTTCGGATCGCCGAGATAGGCTTCAATGACGCGGGGATTGTTGGAGATTTCCTGAGGCGTTCCTTCGGCGATCTGTTCTCCATAATCGAGGACAATGATGCGTTCGGAGACGTTCATGATCGCATGCATCAAGTGCTCAATCATGATGATGGTGATGCCCCGGTCACGAATGGCGCGGATTGTGTTCAGCATCCCTTCCACTTCGGAGGGGTTCAGGCCGGCCAGCACTTCGTCAAGCAGCAGCAGGTACGGGTGCGCCGCCAGGGCACGGGCCATCTCCAGGCGCTTCTTTTGTGCGACGTTCAGGCTGCCAGCCAGTTGTTCTGCGCGTTCTTTCAACCCGACCAGTTCCAGGATTTCATCGGCGATCTCGGCTGCGCGATGCAGGGGATGATTTTCGCGCCCGAAACAGGCGCCAACCATCACGTTTTCGCGCACGGTTAGCTGATTCAAGGGGCGCACGATCTGATGGGTGCGCGCCAGCCCACGGTGGGCGACTTCATAGGGTTTGCGGCCGGTGATGTCTTCACCTCGGAAGATGATCCGTCCCTCTTCTGGTGTGTAAACGCCGTTGATGACATTGAAGAGCGTGGTCTTGCCAGCTCCATTCGGCCCGATCAGGCCGAGGATTTGCCCTTCAGGCAGATCAAACGTGACGCGAGTGAGGGCCTGCAGGCCGCCAAATTGTTTCGTGACGCCCCGTACTGAGAGCAGGATGCTCATATCAATACCCTCCGCAGTTTCGAGAATTTCTGCTGTAGCCATCCGACCAGGCCGGCGGGCACGAAAAGCACGATCAGCAGGAGCAGAATGCCGGCGATGACCAGTTGAAAATCCTTGATCGCCAGGCCGGCGATCTTCCAGTTAGTGGTGAGCAACAACCCCCGCAGCCGCTGATAGCCCCAGGCGCCCACCAGCGGCCCCAACACGGTGCCCTGTCCCCCCAACATTACCATCACGATAGCCTCTATCGAAAAGTGCAGGCGGAAGGCGTCTTTCGGTTCAACGGTGCCGTTCTTGAAGAAAAAGAGCACGCCTAACATGCCAGGAAGGATCGCGGAGAGCACGTAAGCAAGGGTCTTATACTGCGGAGCGACCACTCCCATGACCTCGGCGGCGTCCTCGTCCTCGCGAATCGCCATCAGACCCAGCCCCAGTTTGCTCTGCCTTACCCAGTAGCTGAGCAGAATGTTGATCAGGCTCAGGGCTACCACCAGGTAATAGGTGAGCCAGAGCGCTTCTGCGGCACCCCCATAGGGCTTATAGACCGAAAAATGCAGTTCAATTCCGGTGGATGCCCCAAAAGGCTGGAAGTTTGAGACGAATGTACGCATGGCCTCGTTGATGCCGATGGTCACCAGGGCAAAATAAGCGCCTCGCAATCGCAGGATGGCACGCCCGAGCAGGAAGGCGAGCAATCCGGCGGTCAAGCCTCCCAGAAGAACGCCGGCGGGTAGCGGCCATCCCCATTTGTCAATGGCATAAACGCCCATATAGCCGCCCAGCCCGTAGAAAACCACATGCCCGAAGGAGACGTACCCCGTATAACCCAGGATGATGTTCAGGCTGGAGGCCATCACGATTGCCAGCAGGATGGTAAAAGTACGCTCGCGCAGCGCAGCGTCGCGCGTCAGAATGGGCCAGATGCTGATAACGAGCAGGATGGCGAGCGTCAACCAAAGGCCGGGATGCAGCCACTTTTTCATGATTTCCCTCCAAGCAGCCCACTGGGGCGGATGAGCAAGATCAACACGAAGAAGACGAATTCAATGACTGGTACCCAGGTATTGGTCATGAATAGAGGGAAAATTCCTTCCATCAATCCCAGAATGACCCCACCGAGCAAGGCGCCCAGCGGGTTCCCCAGACCACCCAAGACACCGATAATGAAACTTTTCAGTTCGTAGGTGCTCCCTGATAGGATGGTAAAAGAGAAGAAGGTGGCGATCAGACCGCCGGCGATGCTTGCCAGCATGGTACCAATGCCGAAACTCAAAGCCAGGACGCGGGAAGAGAAAATGCCCATCAGCTCGGCAGCAGCACGGTTATTGGCCACGGCGCGCACATATTTCCCAGGCCGGGTGCGGTAGAGGAAGAGATATAACCCGCCAGTGACCAGCAACGTGATCACGGCAGCCACAAGGCGCGTGTTCTGGATGGTAATACCGCCGATCACGATGCGCCCAAGTGTGAAACCCGTATCGCGGGGGCTGGTCGAAAAAATGGAGGTGCCCAGCCCAATGATGATCATGTTGACGGAAAACGTTGCCAGCAGGGTGGAGAGGTGGGGAGCATCAATCACGCGCTGGATGGCGATGAAATAGATCAGGATGCCCAGCAGCAGGCCGAGGAGCGCTACAAGGAGAAGCGCCAGATAAGGGTTCAGCCCTAGCCCGGTGAACAGAAGATATACCCCGAACATGCCCAGGGCCATCACTGGACCATGGGAAAGATTGATCACGTGCATGACACCCCAGATCAGGGTCAGCCCCATCGCAGCGATGCCATACACGCTGCCGATCAGCAATCCATCTATGATGGAGGAGAGCAAAGTGTTCAGGCTCATGCTATCTCCCTGAATCTCGATTCTTGGGATTCCTGTTTGTTCCGTAACGATTCAGCCCTGCCTCAAAACCGTTTGGGATGTCATTGCGAGGAGCGTTCTTCGCGACGAAGCATCCCCAGGCGGTCAAGCTGGCCTGATAAACGGGAGATTGCTTTGCCAAAAAAACGGCTCGCAATGATATGGCTGAGTAGTTACTTTGTTCCGCTCTTGTAATCACCTGTTCGCCGTCATTGCGAGACAGCGATAGCCGCCAAAGTAGTTCTCTTGGAGCCTCAGGAAAGTTCTTGTGCCGGGAAACTTGAGATCGCTTCACCGCCTTTCTAGCAGCTCGCAATGGAACAGTGGAATTTTTCTACGGCTGGTAGAAACATTTCTACCACAACAGGGATGGGTATGGGGAGAAAGTTACCAGCTCTTGCTATGGCAAGGCAAGGCCATCACGCTTGCCTTGGGATCCGCAGGACACCGATAGAAAAAACCTGCAGGAGAGCATCCCTCCCCTGCAGGTTCGTCTGGCGATCAGCGGATCGGATAGAGCGGTTTGGCAGTCGCGGCGGCTTCTGGCCAGATCACCTGTTTCACCAGGTTGCCCGAAGCATCCTTTTGCCACTGGATATAGACCATCTCATGCCCGATCTGCAGACCATGCTGTTCGGCGCTGGTATCAAATTTGATGTGACCGAAGAAAATGGTCATATCCATGTTGTCCAGGGCCTGTTTAACGGCCTGCGTATCCAGGGAGCCGGCGGTCTCGATAGCTTTCTGCAGGATCAGGCCGGCAGCATAACCGCCTGCGGCGTGGTAGGAGGGTTCTTCCCCAAAGGCCTCTTTATAGGCTTTCACGAACTCTTCCCCGGTCGGGCCATAATCGGGTTTGAACGCGGCCAGCGGCTCCCACTGACTGGGGCCGATCACGCCCAGCGCCGCATCCCCGATCTCGGCAAATTTTGCCTCCGGCGGCGCTACCAGCAGCGCGATCATCTTCACAGGCAGGTTTTTCTCATAGATCGCTTTGGCAAGCTGTTGACCGTCCGCGAAGTGACCTCCACCGAGCACAACTTCGGGTTGGGCGCTTTCGATCTTGGTCACAATGGGCGCGAAGTCCGTGGTGCCGCTATCGTAACCTTCGTAGAGAACGACCTCGTAGCCCTTGCTTTCCGCATAGGCCTTGACTGCATCCGAAACGGCGGTAGAGAACTTATCGTTCTCGTGGACGATGGCGATCTTCTTCACATTCGGATCCAGCGAGGCCAGCAGGTCTATCGCGCCGGTCAGATAGTGCCCGGCCGGTGTGTAGGTCTGGTAGACCAGGGTGTAGCCCTTTTTGTAAGTACCTTCTGCGGCTGCGCCGGTGGTGATTATGATCTTCTCATATTGCTGCGCGATCACGGCTGCCGCATCGGCCAGGCCGGAGGAATAGGGGCTGATCAGGAAATCGGCCTTATCCTCGGTGACGAGTTTGGTATACAGTTCCTGGACGCGGTCGGCGTTGGACTCGTCATCGTAGAACTTCGCCTGGAACTTGACGATCGTCCCATCTGCCAGCTTGATGCCGCCCGCCGCGTTGACCTGATCCATCCATAGCTTCAGGCCGTTGTTCTGGCGCGTGGATTCAACGTTGAGCTTGCCGGTGAGCGAGGCAGTGAAGCCGATGGTGACCACTTTTTCCGGCGGCGTGGTGGGGGCTGGCGTGTTGGTCGGCGCCTGGGTGGGTGCTTCGGTGGCTGCAGGTGGCTGTGTCGCCGGGGCCGCTGTCGGTGTGGCAGGTTGGCAGGCGGCTAGCACCAGGGTGAAGAGCACAATCAGATATGCGAGCGTTCGTTTCATACGCAATCTCCTCCTGGAAAGTATAGATTCGTGGAGTCTATCTCCACTGATTCCAGGATACATCCCAGTCGCAAAGAGGGCATAAAAGCGGGAGCAGGAATTGTAAAAAAGTTATAAACGACTTTATGCAAAAACGATCCGCGTTCCCCGGCCTGGCGGCGGAATGGCCGGCAGGTCGAAGCAGGCTGGAATGCGGTCGGCCCTCTATTCCTGGAAGCGATACCCCAGCCCGTGTTCGGTATGCAGATAGCGCGGGTGAAGCGGATCGGCCTCAATCTTGCGGCGCAGGCGCCCGATGTAGACGCGCAGGTATTCGGCTTCGTTCCCGTATTGTGGCCCCCACACCTGCTGCAAAATGAGCTGATGGGAAAGTACCTTACCGGCGTTGCGCATCAGGAAGACCAGCAGGTTATATTCGGTGGGGGTGAGGGAGATTTCGCGCCCGCTGACGGTAACGCGATGGCTTTCCAGGTCTACGCAGATCTCACCCCGAACTAGGCGCTCGCCCTGGGCGCCGGCTGCTGCCCATCGGGCGCGCCGCAGCACCGCTTTGACGCGACCGAGCAGTTCTTCCACGCCGAACGGCTTGGTCAGGTAGTCATCTGCGCCCAGATCAAAGGCGCGCACCTTATCGTTCTCCTCGTCGAGTGCGCTCAGCACGATGATCGGCACGGTAGAGACCTCGCGCAGGCGGCGCGTGACCTCCAGGCCGTCCAGGTGGGGCATCATCAAGTCCAGGATGATCAGGTCTATCCGTTCGCGTTCGAAAATCGCCAGCGCCTCCAGACCATTGGCCGCACTGAGCACATGGTAGCCGCGCACTTCCAGGTTACGACGCACGAAATCGCGTAGCGGTTTTTCGTCATCTACCACCAGGACTGAAGTCATGCGTGCTCCTCCACGAGTTGAGGGATGATGGGGATGGAAAAGGCAATGCAGGCGCCTTTCGCAGGCGATTCGACCCAGATGTTCCCTCCATGCGCGCGCACCAGACCATGACAGATCGCCAGCCCAAGTCCGGCGCCGCTGGCTGTGCGCGTCAGCCCGGATTCCACGCGATAAAAACTCTCGAAAATCCGCTCCCGCTCTTCCGGGGGGATGCCGGGACCGTCATCGCTCACCCGGAAGATCACGTGTTCGCCGGAACGCTGTGCCTGGATGCGGATGGAGGCTTCCGGGCCCGCATACTTCACGGCGTTTTCCACCAGATTGCGGATCACCGTCTCTATTCGCACGCGATCTACCTGCAGCGGAGGCAGGCCCTCTTCAACCTCCATTTCAAGATCGAGGCGGGTGGGTAAGTGCATTTGCGCGATGGCGTCCGTGATCAAAGCGCGCACGTCACAGGGTTGGAGAGAGAGCTTGAGCGAACCGGCCTCCAGCCGTGAGAGATCAAGCAGGTTGTTCACCAGTTGCGAAAGGCGGTCCGCTTCCTGGGAGATGATGCTCAGAAACTCGCGTTGGGCCGTCTCTTCCCAGCGCACATCCTCCGCCAGCAGGGTTGAAGCATAACCCTTGATAGCGGCCAGCGGCGTGCGTAGCTCGTGGGAGACCGTAGAGATCAGGCTGGATTTCATGCGGTCTAGCTCGCGCTCGGAGGTGACATCCCGTACCAGCAGGCCGCGCCCGATGAAAGTCCCCTGGGAATCGGTCACATCGAACGTTTCAAGCCACAGAAAACGCTTGCGCCCATCCAGGTTATAGAGCAATTCGCAGTTTTTGCGCTGACCGTTGCCAAGCAGGCGCAGCTCCTCCCAATTGCTTTCGGAGATGGAGCTGAAACGGGCAAGCATATCTAACACTTCTTTCAAGGGGCGATTGCGTAAGGCGGTTTCGGGTTGTTGCAACCAGGCGGCAATGCGACGGTTGGCGTAGATCACCCGATCCTGGAGATCCCCCAGCAAAATCCCCATATCGAGCGATTCCATCAGCGCCTCCAGACGATGGGTTTGTTCCGCCAGTTGCATGTCGCTGCGCTCAAACAGCAATGCATTCTCGATAGCCATGGCAGCGTGATTGGCAAAGGTGGTCAGCAAACGGATTTCGTTGTACGTGAAAACATGAGGCTCCGAATGGTAAACCACCAGTACGGTGGGCGGCGCATGGCGGGTCTTGAGGGGCACGGCAAGCAGCGCACGGTGACCTTCCGCGCGAGCGATGGAACGCCGGCGCACGTAGCTCGGATCGGTTTCCGTATCGCTGACGAAGATGGCTTCGCCGCTCCGCAGCGCACGAATGGCCACAGAATCCGGCTCACTGGGCTGGATGGCGAGCTGTTCCACATAGTGGGGCGAAAGGCCGCGACTGGCGCGCACCCGGAACACGCCGCGCTGTTCATCCAAAGCGATGATGGCGCAGCGCTCCACTTTCAACAGGCGGGACATCTGTTCCAGGATGCGGTCGAGCACGGTATCAATATCCAGCGAAGAGACCACGGCAGCGCTGGTTTCGAGCAGGGTGTTTTGCTCCTGGAAACGCTCTGCCAGCGACTCCCTCATGCGCAGAATGCTGTGGATCAAATGCCCGATCTGATCCTGCCGCCGCGTCAGGCGTTGCATACTGGCCAGCTCTTCCTGCGCTATCGGGCGATTATCCCCAATCGCCTGGCTGAGGGGCGCCAGCCGCTCGATGGGCGAGATCACTCGCGCCGCCAGTGCCCACCAGAAGAAGAGACCGATGAGCAGAAACACAAGGATCGTGAGCCAGGTCAGACGTTCCAGCGCATAGCGGGTGGCGAAAAGAGTAGCCGTCGGCTGGCTCAGGATCACGCTCCAGTTCAGGGAGGGCAGGTTAATGCGGGTATAGAGGCGTTCTTCGCCGCTGGGCGCACGGAGGATCAGGCTGGGGGGAGCATCTTTTTCCAGAATCGCCAGCGGCAGGAGCGCATTGGCGGGCTTGAGCAACCATTCGGTATCCGTGTGGGCGATGATCTGCTGGGCATTGTCGAGGATCACCAGTTGCAGGTCGCTTTCCACCGCGTGGGCCCTGCGAATGGCGATCAGACTCTCGCTCAGGCTCTCCAGGCGGATGTTGGCTCCGACCAGTCCCTGAAATTCTTTTCCCGACCAGAGGGGCATGACCGCCGTCGTTACGGGTTGCCGGGTGGTGGGGGAAATGCGCCCCTGGGATACAAAGGGAGCGTGCGTCTCCAGCGCGCGGCGGAAATAATCCCGGAAGGAAAAATCCGCCCCCACTGTCGAACCGGGGCCTTCGGGATAGTGATAGAGCATGATCCCCCGCCTGTCCAGGCGATAGACCAGATTCACCTGGGGATGCGTCTCGAGCATCAGGCGGAACAGCGGGCGCATGGCCTCGATGTCTCCCTGGCGGATGGCTTCATAGCTGGCCAGTTGTTCGACCGCCTGGAGCATATCCTGGAGCATGAAAGCGGTTTCCTGAGCGATGGCCTGGGTCAGCGAGAAGTTACTTGCCTGTGCATCTCGCTCCATTTGTGAGGCCGCCAGACGGGCAAAAAGGAACAGGATGCTCAGGAAAGGGATCACCAGAAGGAGGTAGAGGGCCAGGATTTGCAGGCGCAGGTCAAAAATTTTCCTCATAGCAAGCGCTCACAGCAGCCCGCCTTCGGAGGCACGATGCAATTACCGCCCGGTGCAGACCGGTTCTCCCTGCAGATCGCGCGCCCTGGGCTGAAGCAGGCAATAGATCGGGCGGATGGTGTCCATCAGCCCCTGAATGGGCGCCCCCAGTTCGGTTTCGCGGATTGGAATATCCGTCTGCACGTTCAAATTGACCGGAATCTCGGCCTCCACCGGCACGCACAGGTCGAGCGCAATCGGCAGATCAACGCCGGCGGGCAGGCGGATGTTGGTGTAGGCATTGGCAATGCTTAAGCCGCCGCTCTGCACGCTGACGCGCGCCCCGGCAATCACCACATCCCGGGTCAGTGTCACGCTCGTCTCGCGACGGATGCACACCTCAAGCTGCACGGGAACTCGGGTCGCAACCGGAATGGTCGTGCGAATGTGCGCCTGATACATTTTCTCAAAGTTCGTGTACAGACCGCTGAGCAGGTTGTTCGTCAGCTTCAAAGCGCTGTCCAGGGTATCTGTATGTTGCAGGAGCACGATCAGCGCGATCAGGAGCACGATATTGAGCGTCATTGAAGTCAGGCTGGCGATGGTCCAAAACGCCGGCGCCAGGGCCAGCTTGCGACGCGGGGACGCCTCGGCAGCGCGGGGCTGCGCAGTTGGCGCAGAGGGGGCAGGCGGCAGCCGATTGCGGAAGGCGGAAGGCATCACTTCCGGCGCAGGCGCGCCTTCTTCCTGGGAAGCAGCCAGAATTTTACGCAATCGGGCGGAGGGATCGGGTTTTTCCTCAGTCATGGGGCCTCCGAAAGGGCAGAGAGTCGTTGGTTCTTAATCTTAGCACAGAACGCATCAGATTTGGTAGAATAAAGAGACAGAAACAACTTGTGATTTTTGTAACAAGGAGACGTTATGGAATCAAAATATCTCGTGGCCGTTGTGGGGGCCGGCCCGGCTGGGTTGTTCGGTGCGCGAGAGCTGGCCAATCTGGGGGCGCATGTGGTGATCTTCAACCGTGATATTAAGCCCGGTGGGCTGGCAGAGTATGGCATCTATCCCTCCAAATACACCATGAAGGAGGGATTGCGTCGTCAATTTCGCCAGATACTGGAAAATCCGAACATTGACTACTATGGGAATGTCACGATCGGCACCCGCGGCGATTTGACCTTAGACGACCTGTGGGCAATGGGCTTTCAGGCCATCCTGGTGACCGTCGGCGCTCAGGGGACGAAGCGTTTGGGAATTCCGGGCGAGGACCTGGAAGGTGTGTATCATGCCAAAGACGTGGTCTATTACTACAATCAGCTTCCCCCTTATAGCCAGCGTTCTTTTCGCTTCGGGCGGCGCTGCGCGATTGTCGGCGCCGGTAACGTGATGGTGGATATTGCCCACTATCTGACCCGCGAGGTACAGGTCGAAGAGGTGATTGCGGTGGTGCGCCGCGGCCCGGCGGAAGTAAAGTTCGACAAGAAAGAGATGGAATACGTGATCGCCAATCTTGACCTGGAAGCCCTGGATGCCGAACTTGAGCGCGTGCGCCCAGTGATGGAGGCAATCGGTCAGGATGTGGCGGCTGCCAGAGCGTTACTGCTTGAGGCGCTGCCCAAAGCGATCCCCAAAGTCTCTGAGACGCGTTTCCGCTTCCTGTTCCTCGCCTCTCCCACGCGCATTCTGGGAGATGAACACGGTCGCGTCACCCAGCTTGAAGTCGAGGAGAACATCCTGGTCCGCACCAATGACGATACCAGGGCCCGCGGCACCGGCCGCAAGCGTTTGCTGGATGTGGAAACGGTGATCTTCGCCATTGGCGATAGGGTAGATGAGACCTTTGGCCTGCCGGTGGAGTGGAATGAGTTTGTCAAGAATCCGAATCCCCGCTTCCCGGTCGAGGGCAATTCCTACGAAGCGTTCGATCCCGAAAAAGGGCAGCCCATTGAAGGCGTTTTTGTGGCCGGCTGGTCACGCAATGCCTCCAGTGGCCTGGTTGGCAGCGCACGCAAGGATGGGGCGAACGGAGCGCGTGCTCTCTGGCAATATCTCCAGGCGAGCCAGGCTCCAAAACCCCTGAACCTGGAGGGCATCGAACAGCGTTTGCAGAGCCTGGGCAAGCCCATCGTGCGCAAAACCGATCTGCCGCGCCTGGAAGCCGCCGAACAGGCAGAAGCCCGGCGACGTGGCCTGGAAGTATTCAAGTTCTCTACAAACGAAGAAATGTTGCGCGCCATGGGGTTGATCCCATAGCAGCGCGTTCTGCACGTAGAAGAATTTCACTTTTTCATTCTGCTGCCGCGGTCGGCCATTCGCTGACGATTCCCTCTTCACCCTCTATCGTCCTGCCGGCCGCGGCCGCCCGTTTCCTTTCTCCATTCGCTGATGGTTTGCCCCCAGCCTATCGTCCCATGTCCTCTCTCTCCGCATCTCCAACGGCCTGGTCGAAAGGGGTGGCTCATCGGGCTGAGTCTCCCGCTTGCGCTTTTCCTCCTTTTTGCCTTCTGGCTGCTTTACGATCTTCCCTCCCTGGATCGCCTTTCGCAGACCCTTCCACCGCCCTCCATCCGCATTCTGGATCGCCATGGCACGCTTCTCTACGAAGTCGGCGAAGAGGGCCGGCGCAATCTGCCGCTGACCCCGGAGGAAATCCCCCCTTGCATCAAGCAGGCGACTATCGCCGTGGAGGACCAGAGCTTCTACACCAACCCCGGCCTCGATCTGCGAGGGGTGCTACGCGCGCTCTATATCAACCTGCGCGGCGGTGAAACCCTGGCCGGCGGAAGCACGATCACCCAGCAAGTGGTGCGCAATCTACTCCTGCCCGAAGAACGCACCCAGCGCACCCTGCGGCGGAAACTTCGGGAAACGCTCCTGGCCTGGCTTTTGACGCGGCGCCTCAGCAAAGAACGAATCCTGACCCTCTACCTGAATCAGACCTACTACGGCGGTTTTGCTTACGGCATTGAAGCCGCCGCCCAGACCTACTTTGGCAAACCGGCTTCCCAGCTTTACTTGGAAGAATGTGCCTTGCTGGCTGGCCTGCCCCAGGCCCCGGCGCGCTACGACCCTTTCAAAGACCTGGAGGCGGCGCGCCAGCGACAACGCACCGTTCTAGAGCTAATGGAAAAGCAGGGGTTCATCAGCGCTCAACAACGAGAACAGGCCGAAGCCGCCCCGCTTTTCCTCAATCCCCGTCCTTACCCTATCCTGGCCCCTCATTTTGTCTGGATGGTCAAGACGGAGCTGGATTCGCTCCAGGCGCGCCAGGTGGTGCCTGTCCATCAGCCGCTGATCGTCTATACCACCCTCGATCTGGCGGCGCAACAGGTGGCTGAAGAGGCCATTGCCCGCCAGCTCAATCATCTGCACAACGACCAGGGAGTGGATCACCAGGTGAGCAATGCCGCGGCCGTCGTGCTCGATCCGCATTCGGGCGATATTCTTGCTTTGGTGGGGAGCGCCGACTATTTCGATGCCTCGATCAGGGGTGCGATCAATATGGCACTTGTCCCGCGCCAGCCGGGCTCTGCCTTCAAGCCTTTCATCTACGCGGCCGCCTTTGACCCCGGCCTGCTCCCCGATCCCTGGACGGCGGCCACCCCCATTCTGGATGTGCGCACGAACTTCCGCACCGCAGATGGCAAAATCTACACGCCTCAGAACTACGATGGTCGCGAACACGGCCTGGTGCCGGCGCGCGTAGCTCTGGCTTCCTCCTTCAACATCCCGGCCGTGGCGGCGCTGCAGAAAGTGGGCGTCGAAGGCATGAGCGCCTATGCCTCCCGTTTTGGCATCACCACCCTGCAGAATCCCTCCGACTACGATCTGACCCTGGCCTTAGGCGGCGGTCGGGTCAGCCTGCTGGAACTGACGAATGCCTATGCCGTCTTCGCGCGCGGCGGCCTCTACCTGCCACCGCGTCTGATCCTTGAAATCCAGGACCCCGCCGGCCATACCCTCTACCGTGCCCCTGCGCCTTCCCCGCAGCCTGTTCTCGATGCGCGCATCGCCTGGCTGATCAGCGATATTCTCAGCGATCCCCTGGCGCGCCAGCCGGGCTTCGGTCGCTATAGCACCCTCCAGATTGAGCGTCCGGCTGCCGTCAAGACCGGCACCACCACCGATTTTCATGATAACTGGACCATCGGCTACACGCCCGATCTCGTCGTGGGGGTATGGGTGGGCAACAGTGATTACCGCCCCATGCGAGAGGTCACCGGCCTCAGCGGTGCTGCGCCCATCTGGCAATCCATTCTGCGCACCCTGCTGCGCAACCGTCCAGCCCAACCCTTCCTGCGACCTTCTGGCCTGGTGCGGGTGAAAGTCTGCACCCTCTCCGGCCTTCTTCCGACCGATGCCTGTATGCAGACGCACGAGGAATGGTTTTTGGAAGAGACTGTGCCGGCTCAGCCCGACAACGTGTATCTGCGCTACTGGCAGAATTCCCTGAGCGGCGCGATCTCCCCTGCGCCTTCCGCGGGACCTGGGGCCTGGCAGCCGCTCCTGGTACTTCGGCTGCCACCCGAAGCCTGGGATTGGGCACGGCGGCAAGGCTGGCAATCGGAAGTAGATGTGCAGGGCCGCGGCGAAAAATCTTTCCTCGCCGCCGGCCCTGGTTCTGAGCCGGGTGCTTCACTCTGGTTGCTCAATCCGCGTCCGGGAGATCGCTATTTCATTGCCCCCGAGCTTCCGCGCTCTGAACAACGCCTTCACCTGCAGGCCATGAGCCGCCTGTCCCTTCGCTCTCTCACCTTTTGGGTGGACAATCATCCTCTGGTGACTTTGACCGCCTGGCCCTACGAGGCCTGGTGGCCCTTAGAACCGGGGGAACACATCTTCCATGTGGAAGCCCTGACCTCAGAGGGGGAACTTGTGCGCAGCGAACCGGTGCCCATCCATGTCGAAACTCGTCCATAGGGTCTCCAGATCCCATCCATTGCCCCCTTCAGATAAAAAAAGATTCCCATTCTCGGCCTGGGAATCGTAGCGGGGAGGACAGGATTCGAACCTGCGACCGAGGTTTATGGCCCCGGCAACCGCTTAGCAGGCGGTCCCATTCGACCACTCTGGCACCTCCCCAGTCGCCCTTATTTTACTCGCAAACTGGAGATTTTTCAATGGTTTGCAGCGCCGCAATTCTGTACCCTCCGTTCCCATCCGGCTCCGATTGAACGGGAAGCAAAGGGAAGCAGGCTGATTCGCGTCTATCTGTAGCATCCGTGAGAATCCGTGTGATTCCCGTTCACCATTTGCCGCGGGCAGGGAAGCAATCCCCTCGTGAGCCTCACGAAGGGGGAACTTGAGATGGCTTCGCCGCCTGATAACCTGCCGCTCGGGTTGACGAACCAGATCGGTTTTAATCTTCCCGAAGTAAGGACTTTGTGGTATTATCTTTAATAATTCAACGAAGGAGGTACCCCATGATCAAAATTCTTGTTATTGAGGATGACCCCGCCATTCTGCGCCTGCTTCAGCGTGGGTTGACGATGGAGGGGTATCAGGTTGAGACAGCCGTAGACGGCGAAAGTGGCCTCAAGCTCTTCCAGGAATACCAGCCGGACTTAATCGTGCTTGATCTGATGCTCCCCGGCATGGATGGGCTGGAAGTCTGCCAGCGGATTCGCCAGAAGAGCAAAGTGCCGATCTTGATCCTGACGGCGCGCGATGCAGTGCAAAACCGCATCGAGGGACTGGATGCCGGCGCAGACGACTACCTGGTCAAGCCCTTTAACCTGGAGGAGCTTCTGGCGCGCATTCGCGCCCTGCTGCGCCGCACAGAACACGAACGTCAGCCCGTGCTGCGCTTTGCGGATGTCATGATGGATACCTCAACGCGTGAGGCCTATCGAGGGGAGCGCAAGCTGAACCTCACCAAGAAGGAATTCCAGCTCCTGGAAATGTTCCTGCGCCATCCTCGTCAGGTGCTGAGCCGCGAGACGCTCTTTGACCGCATCTGGGGCTATGACTTCGGCGGTGAAAGTAACGTCCTCGAGGTCTACATTCGCTATCTGCGCCAGAAGCTGGAGGAGAAGGGCGAACCGCGTCTGATTCACACCGTTCGTGGTGTCGGCTATGTGATGCGTGAGCCAGAATCCTGAGACATGAGCCTCCGTGCTCGCCTGACGCTTTTCTACACGCTCTTGCTCTCAGGCCTGTTCCTGTTCTTCGGAGGCTTATTTTACTGGCTGATAGAGGCGACGCTTCTCGATTCGATAGACATCTCGCTTCAGCAAACTTCTCAACAAGTACTGCGCCTGTTACGGGTGGGCAGCGCGGGGAACGTTGAACTCCGCCTGCTCCCAGGCGCAAGTTTTGCCAGTACGTACATCCAGGTCTGGGATCGGAGCGGCAATTTGCTGCAGGCTATCCCAGACTTGCCACTTTTAAGGCAGCCCCTGGATAGCGCGGGCCTGCTCGCTCCCCAGCCCGTGTTGCGGGAAGTGTACGCTGTCAGCGGACATTTCCGCGTGCTGACGGTTCCGGTTTTTGCCAATACACGGCGCGTGGCTACATTGCAAATCGCAGCCAGTCTGCAGGTGCTGGATTCGGCGCGGCAGCAAATGATTGGTTCCTTAATCGCCCTGCTGCTCTTTTCCATCCCTCTGGCTGGCTGGGCCTCCTGGCTGGTGTTGGGACATGCGTTAGCGCCGCTCTCCACCATGCTGGAGACAGCCACCCAGATCAATCGCGCCAGCGATCTCTCGCGCCGCATTCCGGTTGAGCGCGCTTCAGAGGATGAGATCGGGCGCCTGATCCAGGCCTTCAATCAAACCCTGGAGCGCCTGGAGCAGCTTTTTACCACCCAGCAGCGTTTCCTGGCCGATGTGAGTCACGAACTGCGCACGCCATTGACGGTGATCAAAGGGAACATGGACCTAATGCGGCGCATGAAACGTTTTGATCCGGAATCGCTGGAGAGCATAGAGGAAGAGGTCAATCGTCTCACCCGCCTGGTTAACAGTTTGTTGCTTCTGGCGCAGGCAGAGTCCGGCTATTTGCAACTGAATTTTGAGGAAGTCGAACTGGATACGTTGCTGGTGGAGGTATATCAGGAGCTCCGCCTCCTGGCGCAGAACAAGAAGCTCGATCTCAAGCTAAGTGAAATTGAACAGGTGCAGATCGAAGGGGATCGCGATCGGCTGAAGCAGGTATTTCTCAATCTGGTGAGCAATGCGATTCAATATACGCCCAGCGGGGGAGAAGTGAGCCTGAGCTTGCAGCGAGTGGGGCAACAGGCGCGCCTGATTGTGCGCGATACAGGCCCGGGCATCCCTCCGGAAGACCTGCCGCATATTTTTGAGCGCTTCTATCGCGCCGAAAAATCGCGCACGCGCTCCGGGCAGGGAGGCTTCGGGTTGGGGCTTTCGATTGCGAAATGGATCGTGGATCGCCATCACGGGCATATCCAGGTGGAATCTCGCCTGGGAGAAGGCACCACATTTATCGTCTGGTTACCTCTGAGGCAGGAGAGAGTAGAAAGTGAGAGTCCTGGCGATCAGCGATGAAGAGAATGAACGCGTCTATAGCCTGATCGGGAAAGCACCGTTTGAAAAGATTGCGTTGATCGTCAGTTGCGGCGATCTCCCTTATTCCTATCTGGAGTATCTGGTCACTTTGAGCCAGGCGCCGCTGGTGTATGTGCCGGGCAATCACGATCCACGCTACCATTCTCAAGACCCATTAACCTATGCGGAGGGCTGCCTGAACCTGGATGGGCAGGTCGAGAGAGTCCAGGGGCTGCTGTTGGCCGGCCTGGGGGGAAGTATTCGCTACCGGCCGGGGGTGAATCAATACACCCAGGAAGAGATGTTTGTACGGGTCTGGAAGTTGGTGCCGCGCTTGCTGCTGAACCGCATCGTTTTTCATCGCTGGCTGGATATTTTGGTTACCCATGCGCCCCCTTTTGGCATTCATGATGAGGCCGGTACTGCCCATGAGGGTTTTCGCGCCTTTAACTGGTTATTGCGCCTGACGCGTGCCTCTTATCACCTTCACGGGCATTTTCACGCGAACTGGTCAAACCTGCGTTCTTCTATGACGCGTTACGGAGCAACCCAGGTGGTTAATGTGTTCCCGTATCGGATGCTGGAACTTCACGTACCTTTCGCACCTTGAGCCTCAAGCCTTCCACGGCAATGACCTCAACCCGGTCTCCTTTCCAAATCGGAGCGGAGCCAGGGATGCTTTCGGCGCTCCATAGCTCTGCATTCAAGAGTACTTGCCCCCGTCCGCTGCTGAACGTGACCTGAGCGATGCCTTGTTGCCCGATGAGCGTTTCGCGTCCCATGCTGAGAGGGACATGTTGCGCGCGCAGGGCAAGGCTCATTGCCAGGGCAAATCCCAGACCGAGCAGAATCCCCACGCTTACGACGAGTACAGGCGAAACGCGCAGGAATTCCGGCGAGGCAGGGGAATTGAAGAGCACCAGCGCACCCGCGATGAACGTACCTGCGCCGGCGGCGGTCAGCGCGCCGTGGGTGGGTGCCTTCAACTCGAGAATGAAGAGCACGAAGGCGATGGCGATTAGAATCAATCCCAGCCAGTTGACTGGCAATACACCGAGGCCATAGGTGGCCAGTGCCAGGCAAAGAACGCCAATAAAACCGCTGACCCATCCGCCAGGGCTGGAAAGTTCAATCAAAATGGCCTGAACACCGATTCCGATGAGCAAAAACACAATATTCGGGTCGGTGAGAGTAAGGAGCAAACGTTCGATCAGGCTCATCGGGAGGGGGCGCAAAGGCGCGTTAGCGGTCTGCAGCGTGCGCACCCCTCCTGCTACCTCGACCTGTTTCCCGTTTAGCTTTTGTAGCAAATCCTGCACATCTACTGCGATCACATCCACGAGCCCGGCCTGTAATGCTTCCTGGGCAGAGACAGCGCGGGCTTCGTCTATCATGGATTCAGCCAGGCGCAACGCATTTGGTCCTCGCTTTTCCACCAGTGGCCGAATAGAGGCTTTGGTGATCTCTTTCACCTTTTTCTCCATTGTTTCCCCCAGGTTTTCGCCCTCACTTCCAACCGGTGATGCGGCGCCGATAGAGGTTTCTGGCGCCATGCCAATTTGATGGGCTGCCAGGCTGATCAATGCCCCGGCGCTGCCCGCCATAGCGCCGTTGGGGCTAATGTAAATCACAATCGGGACACGCGAGGCGCGGAATTCCTGAATGATCTCGGTTGTAGTGTCCAGGCTTCCCCCAGGGGTGTTGAGCTGAATCAGGAGCAGTTCGGCCTGCTCACGCTCAGCGAGGCGGATGGCGCGTCGAAAATACTCCAGCATCGGCGGCATGATTGGCCCTTTGGCATCCAAAACCAGGATCTCTCCCCGCCCCTGCGCCATGATGGAGAAGGGGAGAAGCGTGAAAAGGAGCCAGAGAAGCAATAAAAGCCTTTTTCTCATTTACCCATTCTTGGGGGCTGCAATATTCTCACTAAAAGGGATTCTTAGGGCAGGAAAAGCTCTACTCGTTCTTTTTCTCCGGCTCTTGGGAAGATGAGGCAAAACGTTCTTCAGAGGGAGCAAATATTTCGCCATCTCCCTTTGCCAGCGCGATGCCATACTTTTGAGCCGTCTCTCGCGCACTCAGATCTACTCGTATACCGTATGCATATATCAGATAGGGTGGATGACACCCTGCCTTGATCAAAGCCTTTTGCCACCTTTCAGAGCGGATTCGTTGTGCCCAGCGATGCACATCTCTGGCGCTCAGGCGAGCCTTTACTTCGATCAGCACCCAGAGCTTTCTCCCTTGTGCGTCTTCTACTGGTAAAACGACGTCCACGTCGCCGTTGAAGCGTAAAGCACTTCCTTCGTGCAACACGCGGTAACCCTTCTGGCGCATGATAGTCGCCATGACATCGGAGGCTTCATCTTCAAGCGATACGCCGAGCTTATCTGAGAGCCTGGCAAGCTCGTTTCGAGTTTTATATAGCTCAATCTCGATACGATCCACACGTTCTTCCACACGGTCTAAACGCGCTTCTATCCTGTCCAGCCGTTCTTCAGTGCGCTTCTGTGCGGCGGCTAACTCTTCAACGCGTTCTTCGGTGCGCTTCTGGGCAGCAGCCAGTTCTTCGACGCGCAGGCTGAGGGACTGGAGTTGCTCTTCGGTGCGCTTCTGAGCGGCAGCCAACTCCTCAACGCGTTCTTCGGTGCGCTTCTGGGCAGCAGCTAACTCTTCAACGCGTTCTTCGGTGCGCTTCTGGGCAGCAGCCAGTTCTTCGACGCGCAGATTGAGGGACTGGAGTTGCTCTTCGGTGCGCTTCTGGGCAGCAGCTAACTCTTCAACGCGTTCTTCGGTGCGCTTCTGGGCAGCAGCTAACTCTTCGACGCGCAGGCTGAGAGACTGAAGGGTAGCGGCCAGCTCTTCCATCCGGCGGTCTAATCTCCGCTGGTTCTCTTCCATCTGGTCCATTCGCTCCTCAGCTCGCTTCTGAGCAGCGCAAAGCTCCTTTACCAGTTCTGCCAGCTCTTTCAGATGCGCTTCCGTTTGCCTTTGAATTTCACGAATCTCTTGAAAATCTTTTGGTAACTGAAGCAACTCCTGGGTAAACACCAGGGCCCGCAGCTGTGCCAGCCATTCAGGGTGCTGCTCTAACAAGCGAAACATATCCTGAACATCAGTGATTGTGAAAGTCATGGGGAGCACTCCTTTTTGTACGCGCGGAAATGCTTTATCACATTATACCTGACACCTGCAGAAAAATGTGCTTTTCGTTGTGAAGATTACAGATGCACATTCTGCGTGTTCCTGCAATGGCATTGAAAACAAAAAATCCCCTTTTCGGGGAGTGGTGCTCCTGGCCGAGGACTCGAACCTCGAACCTAGCGGTTAACAGCCGCCCGCTCTGCCGATTGAGCTAGCCAGGAAGGTCAGGCGTAATTATAACAAGGAGTGAGGAGATGTCAAGTATAATTACGCTGTGGCGAGGGTGAGATTTGAACTCACAACCAAGGGCTTATGAGTCCCCTGCTCTGCCATTGAGCTACCTCGCCGTAGAGCGGTACGAATCTTACCATGAATGGGGCATCTTGTCAACGTTTATGAGCGCTGAGGAGATTGTCGTTAACCTGCATATGCATACCTGCTATTCCGATGGCAGCGGCCTCCACCGCGAGATTGCGGAGGCCGGGTTGGATAGCGGCCTGGATGTGGTGATTGTAACGGATCATAATGTCTACGTTCAGGGGGTGGAGGGATATTATCGGCGCGGCCCGCGGCGCGTGCTTTTGCTGGTAGGGGAGGAGGTGCATGATCGCTATCGTTTGCCACAGAAGGATCATTTGCTGGTCTTCGGCGTTGCGCAGAGCATGAGCGATTATGCCTCCGATCCCCAAGGGCTGATTGATGCTGTCCGCGAGCGGGGTGGATTGTCCTTCATCGCTCATCCTTTTGATCCAGAGGCGCCAGCGGTGAACGAGGTGGATATTTCGTGGGTGGATTGGGAGGTGAAAGGGTATACCGGCCTTGAGCTATGGAACGCGTTCAGCGAATTCAAGACCCGCATCAAGAGCAAAATCCATGCGCTGTTTTACGCTTTCTTCCCTCACCTGATCGCGCGCGGCCCGTTGCCTGAGACACTGCAGAAGTGGGATGAGTTGCTCTTGCAAGGAAAGCGAACAGTGGCGATTGGCGGTTCGGATGCACATGCCTTGCGCTACGCAATCGGTCCGTTGCGCAAGACGATCTTCCCCTATCGTTTTCATTTTTCGGCGGTGAACACGCATCTTCTGCTTCCCCAACCCCTGAGCGGCGACATGGTGAGTGACCGGCGCCTGGTCTACGAGGCGTTGGCGCAGGGGCGTGGCTGGATCGGGTATGATCTTCCTTCCAGCACGCGCGGCTTTCGTTTCACGGCTCGCGGTAAGGAACGTACGATCGGCATGGGGGAGGAGATGAGCTTAAACGGTGGTGTAACGCTCCAGGCCCGGCTGCCCTCCCCGGCAGCGGAGGTTCGCCTGCTCCGGGATGGGGAAGTGATCCGCACCTGGAAGAATCAATATACCTGTGCCCATATTGTGACCGAGCCGGGCGTCTATCGCCTGGAGGCTTATCGTTTCTATCGAGGGCGTAAGCGGGGATGGATTTTCAGCAACCCCATTTATTTGCGGTGAGCCTTTGATGCCTTCCGGAGGAGCCGCTTGGGGCGAACGCCGCCACAGGACAGGAAATTTACCAGGTTCTCATTGCACTGAAGTCTGATCAGCGAATTCAGGAAGTATTCCAAAACTTGACTTCCCTGTAAAAAAAGCGATCTTCTCACCACAGAGACCACGGAGATCACAGAAACTAAACGTAAATTTATATTCAGCCAACAATATCACTACGAAAACTTTTCCTTTATGCCTTAAGCGGTCAAAAATTATCTTTTTATTCGCAAATCTTGTACACTCTATGCACGCCGTGGTAAGTTTTTGCAGTGGACTCATTCCTGTAAAAGGAGGTTTGAAATGCGTTCGCGAAACATCCTTATTGGCTTTCTAGTGCTGGGTTTGCTGGCGCTATGCGCCTGTGCTGTTCTGGGTGGAGCGTTACTGGGCTATCAGGTTCTCCAGGCCCGAGGCTCCCCGACTCTGCCTTCAGAGACTTCGACAGTTCTCGTTCCGCCGCCTTCTCTGACGCAACCAGGTCCAACTCCCTCCTCGTCCATGGAGGTTCCTGGACTGCCGCTCCGCATGGCTGCTCCGGTGGAAGGTGTCATCACTATCGCTTTGACTCCCAATGGTGAGCGCCTGACCCTGCTTACTGTGAATGGTCAGACCGGTTACCTGGACCTTTAGAGCGGCGAGATCACGGAGGGAATGACTGCGCCAGAGCCAGTGGAGGAACTGGTTTTCTCCCCGGATGGCCAGGTCTTCGCTTTGCGTAGCAGTTCGCAGATATTGCTGTTTGATCCGCAGCTCGGCCAGACACGTTTTACCCTGCCGATCCAGGAAACGGTGCACCGTATCGCGTTTTCCCCACAGGGTACTCTGTTGCTGGTTGGAGGCGAAAGCACTTTGCGCGGTTATTATGTCGAGACAGGACGGCAGGCTTTTGCGTTTGCTCTCTCTACACCTGCCGATGCGTTCGTGATGACGCCCGATGAGCAACTGATCTTCCAGATGAGCGCTCATACTTCTGATCTACAGGTATGGAATGCTCAAACCGGGAGGCAGTGGGGCTCTATCCAGCTCGCTCCCCTCACAGCCATCGCCCTTTCCCCGGATGGCCAGCGACTGGCTGCTGCGGAGAACGAAATGCGCATGACGGAGATGGGCTACGAGGCGCCTTTCCCGACTCGCCTTGCTCTTTGGGCACTCCACCGTGGGCAGGATAGGGTTATGCTGGACCTGCCCCAGATGCTCGATTTCAACATCGAGTTCGAGCTGCAGAAATTCCCCCTTTCTGTCCAATCGCTGGCTTTCACTTCCGATGGTCGCCGAATTGTTGGGCTGGCCGATTGGGTGGGGGAAGGGGATACAAACGGTCGGCTTTACGTCTGGGATACGACCAGTGGCCGCATGATCGGACGGGCTGTCCTCCCCCCACGTCCCTTGCAGATGGTCTTGACAGAGCAGGGGCGCTCAGTGGCTATCCTCATTGGTTATAACACAGGCTCGGAAGTTCGCATTTACGAGATACCAGAACGTTGATTCCGAAGCGAAATCGGTGTGAACTGCACGGGGCGGTCTCTTCTCGCTGCCCATGCTATCCGGTGAGCGGCCCGGCGCGCGGCGATCAAGGGAGAATTTTGCCTTATAATAAAGGCAGAATACATCCCTGGCCTTTCGATGGACCTGCGTAACGCGCCCGAAAACCTGCAAGGGTGCTGTTGCGCGATACAGAAAACACGATGGAGAGGATCAAACACTGAATTCTATGAGTCATCTGAAAATCACAGACGATCTGGAAGCCCTGCTGGCAGTGTTACCGCAAGACATCCGCCAGGCTGTTGAACGGGCAGATGATAGTGACAATTTGCTGGAAGTTATCCTCGATCTGGGGCGTGTACCCACGGCGCGGTTCGTGGATCGCGAGATCGTGCTACGGGAGCGCGAGGTGACCCGCGAGGAGATTGATTACGTGGATGCGCGCGTCGGTGAATTCGATGCCGATAATCGCGCCGGGATCGAACGCACCCTGCACCGCATTTCCGCCATCCGCAATCGGCGCGGCCATATCGTTGGCCTGACGCTGCGCGTTGGGCGCGCTGTTTACGGCACGATTGACATCATCGAGGACATTATCACCTCTGGCAAGAGCATCCTGCTACTCGGTCGGCCCGGCGTGGGCAAGACCACGCTTTTGCGCGAGGCGGCGCGCATTCTGGCGGAGACGCGGCGCGTGATCATCGTGGATACTTCCAACGAGATCGGCGGCGATGGGGATGTGCCGCATCCGGCGATTGGCAAGGCGCGCCGTATGCAGGTACGTGAGCCGATGCTGCAGCACGAGGTGATGATCGAGGCTGTCGAAAATCACAATCCCGAAGTGATCGTCATTGACGAGATCGGGCGCGAGCTGGAAGCGGCGGCAGCCCGCACTATCGCCGAGCGCGGCGTGCAACTGATCGGCACGGCGCACGGTAACACGCTGGAAAACCTGCTCCTCAACCCCACGCTGAGCGATCTGGTCGGAGGGATTGAGGCGGTGACGCTTTCCGACGAAGAAGCGCGACGCCGTGGCACGCAGAAGACGGTGCTGGAACGCCGTGCGCCGCCGACGTTCGACATCTTGATCGAAATCCAGCATCGCGATCGCCTGGCGATCCACATGGACGTGGCCACCTCTGTAGATGCCCTGCTGCGCGGGCGCCCATTGCCACCCGAAATTCGCATTCGTGAAGCCGATGGACGCATTCGCATTGAACGCCCGCCGCAACCGATTGGGGAGAGCCGCGAAACCCCTTTTCGACGGTCTACAGGGATGGAAAGCAGTCCCCCTTTTTCTCAATCCCAGGCCGGCCCTTCCCTGGCGCCGATCCGCATTTATCCCTACGGCGTCGCCCGTAATCGTCTGATGCAGGCGGCGAAGCGTCTCGGCGTGCCGGCCATCCTGGTTCGCAGCGCAGAGGAGGCCCAGGCGCTGGTCACGCTACGCACCTATTACCGCAGCCATCAGCATACGATCCTGGAGGCTGAGGAGCGCGGCGTGCCGATCTATGTGCTGCGCTCGAACACGGTCAATCAGATTGAGCAGTTCCTGGGCGATCTGTTTAACCTGCCTTCTGATGAGCTTCCACCGCAGGAGTTAGAGGCCATTCGTCAGCAGACCGAGCAGGCGATTCAGGCAGTGCTGAACGGGGAGCGGTGGGTGGACCTGCCACCGGCGCCGGCCTTTGTGCGTCGTTTGCAGCATGAGATGGCGCGCCAGGCAGAGCTGGTCTCGCATTCCTACGGCAAAGAGCCGCGCCGCCATGTGCGCATTTTCCGCGAATAGGCGGCCTCCCTGTTGACTGGCCTGCGCCAGACTGAAAAAAGTCGTGCTCGATAAACGGCCCGCAATGACATGGAGCAGTTGCTCTGCCCGGTTGTTGTCATCGCAGCGCGATCCCTCACGGGCGGGCAATCGGGTGAATCCTGAGAGCGGGCGGATTACAGGGAGCTACGGATGTTTATCACCTTTGAAGGACCAGAAGGATCGGGGAAATCTTCCCATCTGGCGGCGCTGGCGCAATATCTGGAATCGTTGGGGTATCCTGTCTACCGCACGCGTGAGCCGGGGGGAACGGCAATCGGGGAGCAGATTCGGGCGGTGATCCACGATCTGCGCAATCGGGAGATGCACCCGCGCACCGAGACGCTGCTCTACCAGGCAGCACGGGCGCAGCTGGTGGAGCAGGAGATCCGCCCGCGACTGGCACGGGGGGAGTGGGTGCTTTGCGATCGCTACGCGGATTCGACGCTGGCCTATCAGGGATATGGCCATCGCCAGGACCTGGAGCAGGTGCGCGCCCTGATCCACTATGCCACCGGCGGCCTGAAGCCCGACCTGACGTTCTTGCTGGATGTGGATGTGGAGATCGGGCTGCGCCGCAAGCAAAGCAACGGGAGCGAGTGGAATCGCATGGATGCTTATGCGCTCGAATTTCATCAGCGCGTTCGGAAAGGTTACCTGGAGCTGGCTGCAGCCGAACCGGAACGCTGGATTGTCGTGGATGCTTCCCAACCCTGGGCGGAAGTGCAGGAAGCATTGCGCCACCTGCTTCGGAAAAGGCTTTGAAGGGTGTTCGCCTATCCCCTGTTCTTCTTTTCTCTGGCTTTCCTGGCAGGGATCGTGCTGGCCTCTCGAAACCTGCTTCCCTGGGAAGGCTGGCTGGCTCTCAGCCTGGGGACAGGACTTGCCTGGGGCGGGCTGCATCGCTACAGGTCGTCTCAGAAGGCGCAGTCCGAGGACGAGCCGGGGGGGCAGGCGGCTCCAGGGGGAGCAGGTAGCCGAAGGGCCGCCGCGGCCACGTCCTTTCTCTTCCTTCTTTTGCTTTTTCTTTCCCTGGGCGGCCTGCGATATGAGCTGGCGCGTCCACGCGTGGATGCGTACCATATCGCCTGGTACGCCGATCGGCAGTATGCGCTGATTCTGACGGCCCGACTGGTTCAGCCTGCAGAGATGCGGGATACGTATACGCTGCTGCGGGCGCAGGTGGAGAGCGTGGATACGGGGGATGAGGTGCTGCCCGCACGGGGGTTGATCCTGGTGCGCCTTCCAGGGCAGCAGTTTTTTGAGTATGGCGATCTTTTGCGCCTGCGGGGGAAGCTGGAAACGCCACCCGAGGGGGAGCTGTTTTCCTATCGGGATTATCTGGCGCGCCAGGGAATTCAGGCCTATATGCGGGATGCGGAAGTCACTTACCTTGCGAGCGGCGGCAATCCCATCCTGCGCCTGACGTTTGAGCTGCGCCATTTTTCGCGCCGTTTGCTCCATCGCTTCTATCCCGATCCGCAGGCTTCGCTGCTGGCCGGCATTCTGTTGGGGGATGAGGGCGGTTTGACGGAGGCCTGGCAACGCGCTTTCAAGGTGACCGGGACCTCGCATATCATCGCCATCTCCGGTTTCAATATCGCTATCATAGCAGGGATTTTCACCACCTCCTTCGGGCAAATCTTTGGGGCACGGCGCGGGGCGATCCTGGCGATATTCGGCGTGATCCTGTACACGATCATGGTCGGGGCAATGGCTTCAGTGGTGCGGGCGGCCATCATGGGGACGCTGGGCATCCTGGCGCAGCAACTCTATCGGCGACAGGTGGGGTTGAACACCCTCACCTTTACGGCGGCGCTGATGGCGCTGTTTTCGCCGTTCGTGCTCTGGGATGTGGGATTTCAGCTTTCCTTCTTCGCCACGCTGGGCCTGATCCTTTTCGGGAGCGTTTTTCAGGAGGGAGCAGAGCGATGGCTGAAACGCTTGGGAGTGCCGGCAGTTTTCCTTTCCCCTGGTGTAGAATTCCTTTCTGATGCTGTGCTCCTGACGCTGGCGGCTCAGCTCACGACGTTGCCGATTATGGCTTATCATTTTCAGCAGATTTCGCTGATCGCTTTTCTGGCGAACCCGTTCATTTTGCCCTTGCAGCCAGCGGTGATGATCCTGGGCGGGCTCTCGGTGATCCTGGGATGGATTTCAGGGTCGCTGGGGCAGTGGATGGCCTGGATCGCCTGGCCTTTTGTGACGTACACGCTGACGATGGTGGATTTTTTCTCGCATTTTCCGCATTCGGCGCTGGAACTGGGTCGGGTGCCGCTCTGGAGCCTGATGGCCTGGTATGCTGCGCTGGCCTTTTGGAGCCTGGAGAGGGCGCGCCGGGAGAAGGTACGAGCGATGATCGAACGCTGGGTGCCGCTTTCGCTGGCACTGACGGCGTTGATCGTGCTGCTGGTGGCCGTTTTGCTCTGGCGCGCGGTCTTCAGCCTGCCGGATGGGCGGTTGCACCTGACGTTTTTGAATGTTGGCTCGGCGGATGCGGTACTGATACGGACGCCCGCCGGGCGCTGGGTGCTGATCAATGGCGGGCCTTCGGCAAATACGCTTTCAGAGGCGCTGGGGAGGCGATTTTCGCCCTTTGAGCATGAACTGGACTGGCTGATTGTGGCTTCTACGCAACAGGATCAGGTGGCGGGGTTGCCCTGGGTGCTGGAACGCTATCCGCCACGGGCCGTGCTCTGGGCCGGCCTGCCGCAGGCCTCTGCGGCCTCTCAGGCACTGGATAGCTGGCTGACGGAACGGAGCATCCCGGTCACGTTTGCGGAAGCGGGGCAGGTGCTCGATCTGGGACAGGGGGCGCAGATCGAGGTGATCGCCAGCGGCAGACGGGGCGCCGTGCTTCTGGTTCGCTGGGGGGCGTTCCGCGCACTGTTACCGATTGGAATGGACGCGGAGATGCTGGAATCTCTGCAGAAAGACCTGCGGCTACGAAGCCTTTCGGTTTTCAGTCTGCCAAATTCGGGCTATCCGGCGCTGCTTTCGCAGGCCTGGCTGGAGCAACTGGCGCCTGAGCTGGTGGTTTTGAGTGTGGCGGCGGATGATTCCTATGGCAATCCGACGTCGGAGGTGCTGAAGATGTTGCGCCCTTACTCCCTGTTACGCACCGATCTGGCGGGCTGGATCGAAGTGAGCACCGATGGGAAACAGATGTGGGTGTTTTCAGAGCGAGAAGTTTCGCTTCCGCCGCCTCCTTCGAGGCAAAGAGACCCGGATCGCATGTGGTGAGGCATGGCTGAGCGTGTGTTTTCTGCAACGGCAGTTGCCTGTAGCAATATCGCGTTTATCAAGTATTGGGGCAATCGTCAGGATCGGCTGCGGTTGCCGGCCAATGGCTCCATTTCGATGAATCTGGCAGGGCTGGAGACGCGCACGCAGGTTCGCTTTGTGCCGGGCGCGGCGCGGGACCGGCTGGTGATTGATGGACAGGAGATCGAGGGGGAAGGATTGCGAAGGGTGACGGCTTTCCTGGACATTGTGCGGGCGTGGGCCGGTTGCGAATGGCGTGCGGAGGTGATCAGCCGCAATACGTTTCCGTCAGGGGTGGGGATTGCCTCTTCGGCTTCGGCGTTTGCAGCGCTGGCACTGGCTGCTTCGCGGGCGCTGGGCCTCTCGTTGAGTGAGCGTGAACTTTCGCGCCTGGCGCGGCGCGGCTCCGGCTCCGCCTGCCGTTCGGTACCCGGCGGGTTCGTGGAATGGCAGATGGGGAGCGGGGATGCCGATTCGTTTGCGTTTTCGCTGGCCCCGGCGGATCATTGGGCGCTGGCCGATTGTATTGCGCTGATCAGCACGCAGCACAAGGAGGTCGGCTCCACGGAGGGACATCGGTTGGCCTGGAGCAGCCCGCTGCAGGAGGCGCGCGTGGCGGATGCGCCGCGACGGCTGGAACAATGTCGCCGGGCGATTCTGGCACGCGATTTCCAGGCTCTGGCACAGGTGGCGGAATTGGATTCGGACCTGATGCACGCGGTGATGATGACTTCTGCGCCGCCGCTGCTGTACTGGCAACCGGCAACGGTGGCGGTGATGCATCAGGTGCGCGCCTGGCGCCGACAGGGGTGGCCGGTGTTTTATACCATTGATGCCGGCCCAAATGTACATGTCATCTGTCCGCAGGAGATCCATGCACAGGTGCAGGCAGGCTTGCGTGCGGTAGAGGGAGTTCGGGATGTGTTGCTGGCATTCCCCGGCGGCGCGGCGAGGTGGGTGGAGAGCGGGGATGAGGATGGCTGACGTGTATTTAGCCACGAAGGCACGAGGACACAAAGGGTCAGAAAGGGGAAGCAGACCGTCAACGAATGGGGAACGAATCAACGAATGGAGACGGCAGACCGCGGACAGCAGACGGCAGTAGGGCGGGCTTTCCAGCCTGTCGAGAGAAAATACCCTTCGTGCCTTTGTGACTTTGTGGTTTATTGTTATTTAACCACTAAGGCACGAAGACACATAGGTTGAGAAAGACCGTCAACGAATGGGGGAACGAATCAACGAATGGAGACCGCGGACGGCAGACGGCGAGATGGAGGATGGACGGTTGACCGTGGACGGTGATAAGGCGGGCTTTCCAGCCTGTCAGGGGGAGAGAGCCGTCAACGAATGGGGAACGAATAAGCGAATGGGCGCGGCAGACGGCGGGAGGACGGCATCCCCGCAGGGCAGGCTTTCCGGCCTGTCGGAAGAGAAGCCGTTAACGGCGGAAGGCATATAAGCTCCATGGGGCTGCAGCGCCTGGGGGCGGGGCCGGACGCCCGGGTCCTGAAGGAATGCGTCACGAAGCCAGGCCAGGGGGGAAACACGCGGGCCAGGCGTAGCCCGGCCGAGGCGCGGCCCGGCCGGGTATTCTGGTACAATAAAAATCAATGGCCGTTTGCTCAGGCATCTGAAGTTTCTTTCGATCTCATTTTGCCATGGATACCGCTTTTTTTCCCCGTCGCCAGCCGGGCATGTTGCTCCACGCAGGGTTGTTGGCGCTCTGCCTGGGGATGGTGGCTTTGAGCCTGTTCTGGTTGATCCAATTGCCGTTCGGAGGGTTCTACGTGCTCGCCCTGCTGGCGGCTTTCAGCAGTTTTCTGCCCGTGCCGTTTCTTCTTTACCGATTGTATGCGCTCTATCGCGCCATCTATTTGCTGGAGCGGGATCGCCTGGTCATTCGGTGGGGGTTGAGGCAGGAGGAGATTCCCCTCTCCGATGTGGAATGGCTGCGCCCGGCGGTAGACCTCACGCCGTCGCTGCGCCTGCCACGCTGGGCTTTGCCCGGCTCGGTACTGGGGATGCGCCGCCACCCCGACCTGGGGCTGGTGGAGTTCCTGGCGGCTGAACGCGATCCCCGCCGGCTGCTGCTGCTCGGCACCTCCCGCCATGTGTTCGTGATTTCGCCGGCGGATTTGCAGGGGTTTGCTCAGACGTTTGCACGCCTGATAGAGATGGGGACGCTCAGCCCGGCTACACCCCGTTCGATTTATCCCTCGTTTGTGATCGGGGAGGCCTGGCAATCCGCCGGTGTGCGATTCCTGTGGGTCAGTGGCTTCCTGTTGAACCTGGCGCTGCTCTCCGGCAGTTTGCTGCTGATTCCCGCACGGGCGACGATCTCGCTTGGCTTTGATCCGCAGGGGGTTCCGTACCCTCCCGTTCCATCCACGCAATGGATTCTGCTGCCTCTGGAGAGTTTTTCGCTGGGGATGACTTCCTGGCTGGCAGGGCTTTATCTCTATCGCTGGCCGCCGTATCGCCTTCTAGCGAGGTTGTTGTGGATGGCGATCCCATTGACGGCGATCTTGTATCTCCTGGCGGTTTATTTCATTGCTTTGTTATAAAAAACCCTTAGAATGTGATGCTATCTATAAAACGAAAGATACGGCTTCTGCTCTTTTTTCTCACCCTGGGGTTGACATTGCTGTTCGGTGGATGGGGAAGTGCGGGGACGCCGCGCCGTTCGCAGGAACATGCGCTGCGCCTGTTGACAACGGAAACGCCGCAGGTTGTTTTGGGACGCTGGAGGGTGCAGCTTGAAACGCCTCAGTATTTGCGCCTGGGTGATGCCGGGCTGGTGCGCCTTTCGTTGCTGCCCATCGAAGAAAGTAGCAGCGCACCAGAGGGGCCGTCCCTCCCAGGGGATGTGGTTTTGCCTGCCGATGCGTTTGGGGCCACGACTGCCACACGTCCCACGATGATTGCCGAGGCACGGCTGGACCTGGCCGGTATGGAGGTACGCCCGGATCAGGAGATCAGCGAGCCGCTTTTTCCCGGCCAGCCGCTGACCTTTTTCTGGAGCGTGCGCGCGGTTCAGGCTGGCGAATATCAGGGGGTGGCATGGCTGCACCTGCGCCTGCTCACCGACGGGGAAGAGACGCGCTTGCCCCTTTCCGCTCAGGAGGTACGCCTGCAGGTGCGGACGTTATGGGGGCTATCGGTGAGCACCGCGCGCTGGTTGAGTTTGCTTTGGGGAACGCTGACGTTTGTGCTGGGTTTTCCGTATCTGAAGGAGGTGGCTCTGTGGCTGCAGCAGAAAGTGCAGCACCAGGGAGGCAAGGGGGGATGAGTTCGATTTCAAGACGGGTGTTTTTTACCACGAAGGCTCTAAGACACAAAGAAATTATGAGCATGAAATCAATCAAAGGTGATTGTTTTTCTGTGTTAAAAATTAAATTTTACTTCACTTCAGAAAGGTGATCTTCTCGCCGCAGAGACCGCAGAAGAGGGGGTAGCGCAGAAATATTCTCATTCACCCAAAATGTGGGAACTGTCTTGAAGGCCTGGTCGTCAAATAAAGTAAGGAGGTCTGCTATGAAGAGGCTGATGATCATCCCTCTGTTACTCTTCCTGCTTCTGGCCTGCAACTGGGAGTTACTGATCGGGGCGCCGTCCAATCCGACGTTGATCCCCGCGTTCACGGCTGCCGCCCAAACCATTCAGGCGATGTCTACCTCGCTGGCGCTGACCGCCTCGGCAACTCCGTGGCTGGTCACACCTTCCCCCATGGTTCCAACACCGACCAACACCTTTGTCCCCACTGCCACGGTGGCCACTCCGCCCATTCTTCTTTCTCCGCTGCCCACGATGACCCCCTTCACGCCCTGCGATGCGGCGCAGTTTGTGGCGGATGTCAACTTCCCTGATCCGCCGAACGGCCCGATTCTCTCCCGTGGGGCAACTTTTACCAAAATCTGGAAGATCAAGAACGTGGGTACCTGCACCTGGACAACCGCCTATGCCACGGTGTGGGTGGGAGGAGATCGCCTGAATGCGCCGGCCGCCACGAACCTGCCCCAGAACGTGGCGCCGGGGGAAACGGTCAATATCGCCGTCAACCTGCAGGCGCCTTCCCAGGATGGGAGCTATCGCGCTTTCTTCATGCTGCGGAATGCGCAGGGGAAGCTCTTTGGCCTGGGGAGCGCATCTGATAAACCATTCTGGGCCTGGGTTCGCGTGAGTGGCCCTACCTCCATCGTGTACGATTTCACAGCCAATATGTGCGATGCCACCTGGAAAAATGCTTCTGCAACCCTCCCCTGTCCTGGCACGGAAGGGAGCGCGGCCGGGTATGTACGCTATCTCTCTGCGCCGCGCATGGAAAACGGACGGACAGAAGATGAGCCAGGGTTGCTGGTTGCGCCGCAGTCCATTAACAACGGGATCATCCAGGGAGAATTTCCGGCCATCCACATTCAGGGTGGGGATCGCTTCAAGGCGCTGGTCTTTTGCGCTTATCAGGCAACGGCCTGTAACGTCAAATTCCGTCTGGCTTACCGCATTGGGAGCGGGAGTCTGCAGACCTTAGGGGAATGGCATGAAGTGAACGAAGGAAATTACACGCGTTTGGACATAGATTTGAGTGCTCTGGCCGGGAAAAACGTAAAATTTGTGCTTATGCTTCTCGCCAATGGTTCACCGAACGGGGATCGCGCGATATGGCTGCATCCGCACATCGTACGCGCCGGCACGCCTACCCCCACCCCGACGCCCACCTGGACGCCAACGCCCACGAATACCCCCACCCCGACGCCAACCTGGACGCCAACGCCCACGAATACCCCAATCTCGAAACCACCCCTACCCGAACCATCACCTTTACCAGGCCCCCGTCCATGAATACCCACCCCAACACCTGGACGCCAACGCCTACAGATACGCCCACTTTCACGTCCACTCCATAGGAGAAACACGAGGTAAAAGTTTGGCCGGCCACACCCGGCTCAAAAACCTGCGCCATCTACCGCAGGCGCGTGATCCCATATCTCGCTTTCTCCTCCATGCAAAGCAAAAAGCATTCCCTCGGCACTTGCTGATATAATTGCGCCTTGTGAGGTCTGTGGATACTTCGCCCCAGCCCACAGGGGCTGTCGAACGAGAGCTATGGGTGGACGGGATGCGTGTGATGGGCGCATTCCTGGTTGTGCTTGCTCACCTGGGACAGTGGGGAAATGGTAGCGCATGGCTGCACCCTCTGGCCTATACGCTCTCCCGGAACGGCGTCCCCCTCTTCTTTATGCTCAGCGGCTTCCTGCTTTTGCAAAAACAGGAGCCGCCTGCTACCTTTCTCCGAAAACGAGCTGCGCGCATTTTGCTCCCTCTCATTGTCTGGTCTCTGATCTACGACATTTTCTCGAACCAGGCACTGAACCAAAGCGGTTTCACGGTCGAGGCTGTTTTCCGGCTCTTCCTGCGGCTGATGCGAGGCCCTCGCGCGGCTCATCTATGGTTTTTCTATGCCTTGATCGGCCTGTACCTGTTCACCCCGATTCTACGCCTGTATATCGCCAGCGCGCGCCAGGTGGACTTGCTGTACTACATCGGCTTGTGGTTTTTGACCGTTCCGGTGCTCAAGATTCTGGAAGCATGGACACCTTTGCGTGTTGGCTTTGAGCTGCAGATGTTCAGCGGTTATATCGGATATTACCTGCTCGGTCTCTATGCAGGACGGCTGCATTGTTCGCCTGAAAAGAGAATTGTGGCGCTCTTTTTATTCCTCTTCGGGTTCCTCTTCACGTTTTTTGTCTTCTTCCTGAATCTGCCTCCCAGAGATGACGAAACCGTCTTTCGCGGCTATTTGAGTCTGAACATCGTTCTTATGGCATCTGCGGCTTTCTTCCTCTTGAAAGAGACTTTGCAGGCGTTACCCCCTTCTTTTTTGCAGAAGCTCTTGCCGGTGAGCTACGCCTCGTTTGGCATCTATCTGATTCATCCCCTGGTTCTGGAACAATACGAAGCGGCGCTTTCGCTCCTGGGTATCAGTCGTAGCACAGGTCCTGCGCTGCTGATGCTTCCCTGGATGGCTTTTTCGACGTTCGCAATTTCCTTTCTGGTGAGCTATTTGTTCCAGAAGAGCCCTCTTTTACGCTTCATCGTACCCTGACAAGGAGTTCCCGTGAATTTCAAAACACTTTGTGTGCTCGGCCTGGGTTACATTGGGCTGCCAACAGCAAGCACCTTTGCCACGCATGGTCTGGATGTGATTGGGGTGGACGTCAACCCTTACGTGGTGGAAACGCTGCGTAACGGCGGATTACACCTGCACGAGCCAGGATTGCGCACCCTGGTTGAGGCTGCCTTCAAATCGGGGCATCTGCGCGTTTCAGAATCACCGGCGGAGGCAGATGCTTTTATCATCGCCGTTCCCACGCCTTTCTTTGCGGATCGCCTGGGCGAATACGAGGGCCGTATCTATAAGATGGCGGACCTGGGCGCGGTGAAAGCAGCCGCTCAGGCCATCGTTCCCTACCTGCGCAAGGGCAATCTGGTCGTGCTGGAATCCACTTCACCCCCCGGCACAACCGAAAAAGTGGTAGCCCCTATCCTGGAGCGCTCCGGTTTGAAGGCAGGGGTAGATTTTTATCTGGCCTACTCCCCCGAACGAGTGTTGCCGGGGCAGATTTTGCGCGAGCTGATCGAAAACGCGCGCGTCATGGGTGGCATCACGCCGGAATCGGCCCGCGCCGGGCGCGAACTGTATGCCACCTTTGTCAAAGGCGAAATCGTCCTTACCGATGCCACCACTGCCGAAATGGTTAAACTCATGGAAAACACCTATCGCGATGTGAACATCGCCATCGCCAATGAGTTTGCCCGCCTGGCAGAACGGCTGGGAGTGGATGTTTGGGAGGCCATTGCGCTGGCCAATCGCCACCCGCGGGTGAAGATCCTCAGCCCCGGCCCAGGCGTCGGCGGCCACTGTATCAGCGTAGACCCATGGTTCCTGGTGGAGGCAGCGCCAGACCTGGCCCAATTGATCCACACCGCGCGCCAGGTTAACGACGAACAGCCGCGTTTTGTGATCCAGAAAGTGCGCCAGGTGCTCGGAGAGTTAAACGGGCGACACATTGCCGCCCTGGGGCTCGCCTATAAGGCAGATGTGGACGATCTACGGGAAAGCCCGGCCATCGAGGTCATTCATCGGCTGCAGGCAGAGGGAGCACAGGTGAAAGCCTTTGAGCCCTTCAAGCCTCAAGCACAAGTTGAGGGCGTGAATGCAGTGCCAACGCTGGAAGAAGCCCTGGAGGATGCTGATTTGATCCTCGTCCTGGTGCGACATACCCCCTTTGTCCGCCTGCAACCCCAGGAAATTGCGCGCACGACGAAGGCCCGCCTGATCGTGGACACGGTCAACGCCCTGGATTGGGGGCACTGGCAGGCTGCTGGCTTTTCTCTTTTTCGCCTCGGAGATGGAAAGGGATGAACAAGCTGCGTGTGCTTTCGGTCTTCGGCACGCGTCCAGAAGCGATCAAAATGGCGCCTGTGATCCACCGTCTGGCTGCAGAGCCGGGGATCGAGGGGCGCGTTTGCGTTACGGCGCAGCATCGTCAAATGCTGGATCAAGTCCTCGATCTCTTCCAGATCCATCCTGATTACGATCTCAACCTGATGCGCGAGGATCAGAGCCTGGCGGAACTGGCTGCCTCCATCTTCATCCATCTCCCGCCGATCTTTCAAGAATTCCAACCGCACTGGGTGCTCGTTCAGGGAGACACAACGACCGTGGCGATTACCGCTCTTGCCGCCTATTACCACCGCCTGCGAGTAGGCCATGTGGAGGCTGGCCTGCGCACGTATGATAAGTGGCAACCTTTCCCGGAAGAGATCAACCGCCGTATCGCAGGCGCGATCGCTGACCTGCATTTTGCGCCAACCGAAAAAGCCCGCCAGAACCTGCTGCGTGAAGGAGTGCCTGAAGCGCACATCCTGGTAACCGGCAACCCGGTGATTGATGCCTTGTACTACGTTGCTGCCCGCCCTGCGCCGCCGGAAGTGACTGCGCTGCTCCAGCGCATTCAGGAGCAGAAGAAACGCCTGATCCTGGTCACTGCTCATCGGCGCGAGAATTTTGGCGAGCCTTTGCAGAACATCTGCCGCGCCCTGGCGCAACTGGCACGTCGTGGCGACCTTTTCCTCATCTACCCTGTCCACCTGAACCCGAATGTTCAAAACGTCGTGCGAAGTGAATTAGAGGGGTTGGAGAACATTCTCTTGCTGCCGCCGCTGGAATACCTGCCCCTGGTGCACCTGATGCGTCACGCCACCCTGATCTTGACCGATTCCGGTGGAATTCAGGAAGAGGCGCCGGCTTTTGGTGTGCCTGTTCTGGTATTGCGCAATGTCACCGAGCGACCCGAAGGGGTAGAGGCGGGCGTCTTGAAGCTGGTGGGTACGCAAACGGATACCATTGTGCGTGAGGCTGAACGTTTGCTGGATGATGCGGCTGCCTATCAGGCGATGGCCCAGGCTGTCAACCCTTTCGGTGATGGTCATGCGGCAGAGCGCATCGTCGAAGCCATTAAACGACATGGAGCGACGTAGTCGCGGCTTGGCGCAGTTTGCGCCGTCTCTATTTTGCGCCATCCATCCCCAAAAATGCGCCAAAATGCTCTTTTTATGGTAAACTTAGAGCCTGTACTTTCCGCTTTCAGACGTGCCCCCGGTATGGACTGAAAGCAATCCCATGGAAAGGAGGTCCTCTTTCATGCGCCAATATGAACTGATGTGCGTCTTCCAGCCTGATCTGGACGAAACCGCCCTGAACGGCATGATCGAAAAGATCAAAGGCTGGGTGGCCGAACGCGGCGGCAGCATCGAGAAGGTTGACGTTTGGGGTCGGCGGAAGCTGGCGTATCCCATCCGAAAGAAAAACGAAGGCCAGTACGTCCTCTTCAACCTCAAACTCGCGCCGTCAGCCACGGCTGAGCTGGAGCGCAACCTGCGCTATCAGGAAGCTGTGATGCGCCACTTGCTCACCTTGAACGGATAATTTTTGTGATTCAAGTGGAGTCGTCATGAGTCGCGGTTTGAACAAAATTCAGATCATCGGTAAGCTGGGGCGCGATCCAGAAATGCGCTACACGCCTTCTGGTCGCCCGGTCACCACGTTCCCTGTTGCTGTGAGCCGTTCCTGGAACACGCCAGACGGCGAACGTCACACCGAAACCGAATGGTTCAACATCGTTGCCTGGGGTAACCTGGCTGAGCTATGCAAGCAACACCTGCTCAAAGGGCGACGGGTCTACATCGAAGGTCGCTTGAAAACCCGCCGCTGGGAAGACAAAGAGGGAGTGTCCCGCGTCAGCGTGGAGATCATTGCAGAGGATATGATCATGCTGGATGATCGCCGTGCCGAGAACAATCACTTCCAGGAAGCCAGCACCCCTGAGGAAGAAATCTCCGCATCTGAAGAAGATGAATTCCCATTCTAAGTGGAGTATGTTATGAGCGAAGAAGTGCTTGTCTCTGAAGCCGAACTCAGCACCGAACGAAGATACTATCCGGCCCGTCCCAAAAACTGCGCCTTCTGCGCAGACAAAGAACTTCGGATTGACTACAAAAACGTGGACGTGCTGAAGAGCTACATCACGGATGAGGGCAAAATTCGGCCTCGTCGTCAAACCGGCGTCTGCGCCAAACATCAGCGTGCCCTGGCGAATGCCATCAAGCGCGCCCGTCATCTTGCCCTGCTTCCCTTCACGGCTGAGGGTTGGGAAGAAGGCTATTAAACTATCGCTGCATGGACGAAGGGGCATGGTGCTTGCATGACCATGCCCCTTTCCTTGTGCCTGAACAATCCTCTGAGGAGTGTGTGAATGCCCAAAAAACAAGCTCCCCTTTCGCGAAAACACGTCGCCCGCCTGCAACGGGAACGCTTCTATATCCGTCTTCTGACCGGAATCGCCTTGGGAATCATTGTGGCGGTGATCCTGCTCCTCGGTTATGGCATCCTGGAGCAAACTTACCTCCAGTATAACCAGCCTGTAGCCGTTGTGAACGGAGAAAAGATCACCACCCGTCAATTCCAGGCCAGAGTGCGCATACAACGCCTGATCCTTCAGAACAACATCCAGCGATACCAGCAACTGGGCCAGCTCTTTGGCGTAGATGTCACCTCCCAAATTCAACCCTGGCAGAATTTACTCAACTCCCCCCAGGAGCTGGGGAAACAGGTCCTGGATCAGCTTATCGAAGATGCACTGATTCGCCAGGAAGTGCAACGGCGGGGCATTACTGTTTCAGATGCAGAGGTCGAGCAGGAAATTCGGGCGCAGTTCAACTTTTATCCTGATGGTACTCCGACCCCCAGCCCGACAGCAACCCCCTTTTGGACGCCGACCCTCTCACCAGAAACGCTGGCGCTGATCACCCTGACACCTACCGCAACCCCGCTCCCCAGCCCGACCTCGACCCCGGCTGCGCCACAGGCCACGCCCTCCACAGAAGTTACCTCCACCATACCGCCTGAAGGGACGGCTGCCCCTGCCGAAACGTTCACTACCACACCCGAAACTCCCACCACTCCCACTCCACTTCCCCCGACAGCAACTCCGACCCCAGAAACGCCGACTTTCACGCCAACTCCGGAGCTGCCAACCCCTACGCCTACGCCCTATACCCTGGAAGCCTATCAGGCTGATTATCAGATGACCATTGATCGTTTCAAAACCACGGGCATCAGTGAGCAAGATTATCGCGCCTTCATTCAGGCCAAACTGTATCGCGAAAAACTGCTTGCCGCCCTCACTGCTGACCTGAAACCGGAAGAGGAGCAGATCTGGGCGCGCCACATCCTGGTTGCCGATGAGGCAACGGCCCAAAACGTGCGTGAACGCCTGCTGAAAGGCGACGACTTTGGCAAACTGGCCGCTGAATTTTCCACCGATCCGGGCACCAAAGACCGGGGTGGTCTTTTAGACTGGTTTGGCAGGGGGGTGATGGTCAAAGAATTTGAAGAGGCCGCTTTTTCGCTCCCTATCGGTGAGATCAGCCAGCCGATCAAAACCACCTATGGCTACCACATCATCCAGGTTCTGGCGCGTCAGGTACGCCCTCTCACTGCCGATGAACTGCAAACGAAACGTGACAAAGTCTTCAATGAATGGTTGCAAACCCAGCGCGATCAGGCCAGGATCACCGTCTACAACCGCTGGAAAGAGCGCGTGCCGACCACACCGTAATATATCCTCCCTGCCTCTTCGACACAAAAACCTTCCGAAGCGCAGCTCGGAAGGTTTTTTTGACCTGCGAGATGATGCCGGCATACAGCTCTGCCTGATCGAGCGCCATACCAGATAGGGATTGATGCGTCAGGAGCAGGAATGACCTGCCGTGTCGGTTGGCGCCCCCTGGCGCACTTCCTCCCTTAGACCACGGCAGCCTGACCGTAGAGCTGTTGGCGAATCTGGATCACCTGACGGCGCAGCCGGTCATCCTGTTCGATTAGCTCCCGTACTTTTTCGATGGCATACAGCACCGTTGTATGATCGCGCCCGCCCAGCGCCTCGCCGATCTGCGGCAGGGAAGCATTTGCCTCCTCGCGTAGCAAATACATGGCAATCTGACGGGGTAATGCGACTTCACGGGAGCGATCACGGCTGAGCAATTTTTCGGCGCTGATGTTAAACGCCCGCGCCACCACTTCAATAATCTGCTTCGAATCAACGCTGTTGCGCGCCGGGAGCATATCTGCCAGCGCAATTTCGACCAGACTGGTGTTCAGACTCATGCCGCTCAGATCGGCAAAGGCCAGCACCCGATTCAACGCCCCTTCCAGTTCCCGGATGTTCGATTGGATGCGTCGGGCGATCAGTTCCAGAATCTCCGCAGGCACTGAGCGCCCCATCTGATCTGCCTTGTGGCGCAGGATCGCCAGCCGCGTCTCGAAATCCGGAGGCTGAATGTCGGCGATCAACCCCCACTCAAAACGCGAGCGCAGACGCTCCTCAAGCGTGACCAGCGCCTTAGGGGAGCGATCACTGGAGATCACGATTTGCTTCTCCTGACTGTGCAGCGCGTTAAACGTATGGAAAAACTCTTCCTGGGTGGACTCCTTCCCGGCGATGAATTGAATATCATCAATCAAAAGGACATCCACGGAGCGGTATTTTTCACGAAAACTCTGCGTGCTCTGTGAACGAATCGCATTGATCAAATCGTTCGTGAACTCTTCCGAGGACACGTAGAGCACTTTCTGGCCTCTGGAATGGCAAACGTGTCCAATCGCATGTAACAGATGGGTTTTCCCCAATCCGACTCCCCCGTAGAGAAAGAGGGGATTATAGGCGCGGGCCGGGCGCTCGGCGACCGCGAAACAAGCTGCATGTGCCAGCCGATTGCCCGAACCCACGACAAACGTGTCGAACGTATAGCGCGCGTTCAAGCGCGGATGAATCGCCGGCACCGGCGAGGCGCTCGTCTCTTCGCTCACCGGCTCCTCTGCAGGCCCGGCCTCGACATCCTGGGCGGCGCGCGGTGCAACCACAAAGCGCACCCGTACCTGCTTGTTCAGAATCCCGATCAGCATTCGATTGACCGTGCTTGTCAGGCGCGCTTCCAGCCAGTCGCGTGCATAGGCATTGGGCGCGCCGATGGTTAACACCCCATCCTGGAGCGCGAGAGGATACGTCTTGCGCACCCAGGTTTCAAAGGAAGCGCGCGGCATCTCCATCTGCAACTGCGCCAGTACGGATTTCCATGCCTGCTCAATGCCCATCATAAGTGCTCCTTTCGTGAAAACATGGACGACCTCAATGCTAAAATGATTCTCTCAGGCATCCATCCTGCGCTGCGTGCTCATGCAAAGTTTCGCTCCAGATTCCGGGCTTAAATCGTCAGAGACAAAAACGCGAGGACACATCGAACACAACCTGTACGTGCTGTCCTCGTGAGGATCGCCGGGGGATACAAGCCCTGCAGAGCGTTTTGATTTTACCCGCGTCCAGGCTCTGTCTGCTGCCCTCCAGGCCTGCAATTTCCTAAAAAAATCGTTTTTCTTAAGGTCAACGGCATTGAGAGGTCTCCCTGACAGCCCTCACCAATAACAGAACACTTGTTCCGCTTTCTTTTCGAGACGAAAAGTTTTATGCCCCTATATATGGGAACAAATGCCCCAAAAGGGCGGGTTGTTCGTATATGTACCTTAAGAAATTTACCTCGCCCCTCCCCTTCTTCTTCGCGCGCCGACTTGCACGACTTAATCCAGAAAGCAAGCCGCGCGGCGAAAAACAGCCGTTTCTCGCCTGCATCCCCGATCAGCGATTGCGAAACTCCAAATTCTCATCTATACCTCCACCCTGGGCTTATCCACCTGCTTCCCCGCTTTTCAACACTTTCTTTCCCATTCGTTGACAGCCCCCTCCTCCTGCCAGGATCAAAATCCTGTCCCCCAGAAAAACTTGTGGTACGGCTTTCCCAGGCCGTCGGTACAGGCTGGAAGCCTGTGCTATAGCCGTCCGCCGTCTGCTGTCCATGGTCTGGATTCGTTGATTCGTTCCCTATTTGTTGACGGTTTGCCCACCCGACAGGCCGAAAGACCCGCCCTATTGCTGTCCATCGTCTATCGTCCATCCCGCCGTCTGCCGTCCGCGATCCGACATCGGGAACTTCCTGCCAGGTACATCGTTTTCTCTATGAGTCTGTATCCCATTTCAGAAAACGGAGGAGAACATGAAAAAACTCTTGATTTTCACTCTTTTCCTGAGCCTCTTGCTGGGAGCCTGTGCTGTTAAAGCGACTCCGACTCTCTCTCCATCGAAAGAAATGCCTCCTATGGAGTCGGGGGGGATGGGAGGGGAAATGCCCCTGATGCCGCAGGTTGAATCGCGATTTGCAGGAGGAGTCACAGACACTGCGCAACCTGGGGCGGGGGCAGCAGTTGCCCCTGCGGATCGTCTGGTCATCCAGAATGTCAACCTGGCGCTGGTGGTGAGCGATGTGGAAAAGAAAATGGCGGAGATCAGCCGCCTGGCGACGGAGATGGGGGGCTATGTTGTCTCCTCCAGCCTGTACAAGGTGAAAACGCCCGCCGGTCAGGAAGCTCCGGAGGGGAACATCACTGTTCGCGTTCCAGCGGCGCGCCTGGATGAAGCCCTGAGCCGCATTGAGGAACAAGTCGTCGAAGTGCGCGAAGAATCGCGCAACGGGCAGGATGTCACCCGTGAATACGTGGATTTGCAATCCCGTCTGCGCAATCTGGAGGCCGCCGAAAAGCAACTGATGGAGATCATGCAGGAAGCCAAGACCACAGAGGACGTGATGAACGTCTTCAACCAACTGGTCTTTATTCGCGAGCAGATTGAACAGGTGAAAGGGCAGATCAAGTACTACGAAGAATCGGCGGCCCTCTCTGCCATCAGCATTCGATTGATCGCCGAGGAGACGGTCAAACCCCTTGAAATTGGGGGCTGGAAGCCGAAGGGGGTGGCGCGAGATGCGCTGCAGAGCCTGATCTACTTCCTGCAGGGGTTTGTTAACTTCCTGATTCGCTTCTTCCTGTATTACCTGTGGGTGATCTTACTGAGCGTTGTCTTGCCGCTCTGGCTGGCCTATCGCATCGTCCGCTTTGCGCTGCGCCGTCGCAAGAAGAGCGCTGCGCCTGAAAGCGGCAAGGGGAGCTGAATGCCCCAGGTCGGGCAGCGCGGCTGCAAGGTCGGAGAGGAAGGCGTCTTACGGCGTCTGCAAGGAGGCAAAGACCAGGACACGCCAGTCATTGCCGGTGGGCGGGTAGCAGGAGATGATCACCAGATCGCCTTTGGAAAGTGAAAGGGGAGCCGGCTGCTCGTCCACCGCCACCAGTTTTACCTGTTCTGCGTAAGTCTATCGTGTTGGGAGCGTATACGGACAAATTCAATCGTCATTGCATCTGTAAAAGCCAATAAAGTTGCTACGTTTGTCCATCATACAGCCGGGATTCTGATGTCTCTAATGCTGTAACTACCTACCCTGCGAGTAAGGAAACGGGCTGATGAGCAAACAAGGCGCGCAAGAAGGCATAGACATTTCTCTCTTGCTTACGGCAAGTTGAAATGACAGCCTGCAAACGGGCATAGACTTTGGCTCCTTGTTGGGTGCGGAAGCAGCCGCTCACTTTTTGCTTGACTTTGGCAGGACGCAAGTCGCGTTCTGCCTGATTATTGGTGAAAGGTACTCCTTCCACCAAAGCT
>Ga0081479_112298_pt1 | contig 71446 bp, 63 predicted proteins | sample MamHotmetagenome_FD_70984 | JGI IMG/M metagenome (GOLD analysis project Ga0081479, IMG submission 70984) | Hot spring cone microbial streamer communities from Mammoth Hot Spring (Liberty Cap Streamers), Yellowstone National Park, USA - T=72 v2... | ecosystem: Environmental > Aquatic > Thermal...
TCCGCTGATTCTTGGGCAAACCAATTTCTTTATGGAGTTTGATGTTTGTTTCTACCGTTCCCAACTCGAATTTGAGGTCAAGCCCAAATCAAGGTAAATGAATTGCAAACGTCTGCCCAACCTGCGCTTCCAGCCGACACGCTCCGCTTCGCTCCGCGCGCGGCTTATGCGCAAACCGTTAGGCGCAGCAACAAGCAGGAAGGAGCAAACGCATGAGTGTGAGTGACTGTAACCAGGATTCGCCAGTTGTCCGAATCGCTTATCCAAGAGGTAAGCGATTTCGTAGATTTCTTACTGATAAGGCAAGATGTTACTTGCTGGCAACTATGGAATCAGTTTATGGAGGCAACAGAACTTTCCGAGTCGGCTTCTCCGATTACCTGGCTGGACTTGAAGACTATGAGAATCGTCTGACACGCGGAGAAATTCAATGGTAACCGTCACGCGCGGGGACATTGGCCAGGAGATTGCTCCCCAAAAACGTTGACAGCACGGACAAATGGGTGTAAAATCAGGCTCACAACGCCGAAGTGGCGGAATTTGGCAGACGCGCTACGTTCAGGGCGTAGTGGGGGTTCCCCCGTGTGGGTTCAAATCCCACCTTCGGCACAGCAGCCCGCGCGAGCGGGCTTTTTTATTGACAGTTGCAGGTTTGCACTCGCGAAGAGACGCGATGGCTATCGTTCAATCCGCCTCGCCTGTATCATTGTGAGCCGCTAAAGACGGCAAAGCCATCTCAACTTCCCCAGGAGCAACAAGAGCATTGGTGAGGCTGGCGAGGGGATCGCTTCGGCGGCTATCGCGGCCTGGCGATGACAGGGAACAGGGAATCTAACCTCTTCGAGGCAATCAGACGAAGTCACTCTTTTGGACAGGGATTTTATGGAAGCAGGTCTGGTACAGTCAGTGGATATTGACGAACAGGTGCGCACGGCTTACCTGGATTACGCGATGAGCGTGATCGTCGCTCGGGCTTTGCCGGATGCGCGCGATGGCTTGAAACCTGTTCAACGGCGTATCCTCTATGCCATGCACGAGATGGGGTTGCGACATCAGGCGCCCTACAAAAAATCGGCGCGCATTGTTGGCGAAGTGTTGGGAAAATATCATCCCCACGGTGACGCTGCCGTCTACGAGGCGATGGCCCGCATGGCGCAGGATTTCTCGATGCGCTATCTCCTGGTGGATGGGCAGGGTAACTTCGGCTCCGTAGATGGCGATCCCCCCGCCGCCATGCGCTATACCGAAGCCCGCCTGACGGAACTGGCTGAGGAGTTGCTGGCGGATATTGAAAAAGATACTGTAGATTTTGTTCCGAATTTTGATGATAGCCTGAAAGAGCCCTCTGTCCTGCCCTCCCGCTTGCCGAATCTTCTGATGAATGGCGCGGCCGGGATCGCCGTCGGTATGGCGACCAACATCCCCCCTCACAATTTGCGGGAACTGGCCGCAGCCATCGCCTACCTGATCGAGCGCTACGACCAGGTGGAGGAGGTTTCCCTGGCCGAGCTGCTGCACTATGTGCCAGGGCCGGATTTCCCGACCGGTGGGCTGATTGTCGGCATGGAGGGGATCGAAGCCGCCTATGCCACCGGCCACGGCCGCCTGACCGTGCGCGGCGTGGCGCACATCGAGGAAAACAAGAGCGGAAAATACCAGATCGTCATCACGGAAATCCCTTACCAAGTGAACAAAGCCGCGTTGATCGAGCGCATTGCCGAGCTGGTGCGCGAGGAGACGCTGGATCAGATCGCCGATCTGCGCGACGAATCGGATCGGCGCGGGATGAGCATCGTGATCGAACTCAAACGCGGCGCGCAACCCCAAAAAGTGCTCAATCAGCTCTATAAGTTCACCCCCTTGCAGACAACGTTCAGTGTGCAGATGCTGGCCCTGGTGGATGGCGAGCCGCGTCTGCTTCCGCTGAAGAAGGCGTTACAGGTCTTCATTGAGCATCGTCGGCAGGTGATCACGCGACGTTCAACCTTTGAGCTGGAAAAGGCGCGCGCTCGCCTGCATATCCTGGATGGTTATTTGATCGCGCTCGCCCATCTGGACGCGGTGATCCAGACCATCCGCGAATCGGCAGATGCGGATCAGGCGCGTCAACGCCTGATGCGTACCTTCGGCCTCAGCGAAGCGCAAGCGCAGGCGATCCTCGATCTGCAGCTTCGGCGGCTGGCGGCGCTGGAGCGACAGAAGATCGAGCAGGAGCATCAGCAGACGCAGGCGCAGATCGCTTATCTGGAGGACCTGCTGGCGCATCCGCAAAAGGTGCTCGACCTGATTCGCACGGAGACGCAAGAGCTGGCGCAGAAATATGGCGACGATCGTCGCACGCGGATCGTGCCTGAGGCGACGGAAACCCTGCGGGAAGAGGACCTGATCCATGACGAGAATGTGCTGATCAGCATCACCGAGCGGGGCTATATCAAGCGCACGTCGGTGGATGCCTTCCGGGCGCAGGGGCGCGGCGGTCGGGGGGTGACGGCGCACGCCACCCGTGACGAGGATGAAGTGGTTATGCTACTGCCTGCGCGTACTCTGCACACGTTGTTGTTCTTCACCGATAAGGGCAAGGTTTATTCGCAAAAGGTGTATCAAATTCCCGAAGCGGATCGGAACGGGCGCGGCGTTGCACTGGTGAACGTTTTGGCGCTCGAGGCCGGGGAACGGGTCACGGCAGCGGTGACAGTGGCCGATTTTTCCGCAGCCCGCTATTGCACCCTGGCCACACGGAAGGGGAAGATCAAGCGAATTTCGCTCTCCGAATTCGCTGCCGTGCGAGCCTCCGGGATGATCGCCATGGGCCTGGAAGAAGGCGATGTGCTGGGGTGGGCCTGCCTGACGCGGGGGAGCGATGAGATCCTCCTGGTGACAGAGCAGGGGAAAGCGCTGCGCTTTCCGGAGAGTGCTGTCCGCCCCATGGGACGCACCGCAGCCGGCGTGCAGGCGATTCGCCTGGAAGAGGGGGATGCCGTGGCCGGCATGGAGATCGTGGAGCCCGGCGCACAGCTCCTGATCGTGACCGAGCAGGGCTTTGGCAAGCGCACGCCGCTTGGGGAGTATCCGCTGCAGAACCGCGCCGGGGCCGGCGTGGCGACGATTGATCGGAAGGCATTGAGCAAGGTGGGTAAAATTGTAGCCGGGCGCGTGGTGCAACCCGATGACGACCTGACGTTGATCACGGCCAATGGCATCCTTTTGCGCCTGAATGTGCGGGATGTGAAGCAGGCCGGACGCGCCACGCGCGGGGTACGTCTGATCACTCCCCAGGCAGGGGATAGCGTGGTTTCCGTGGCACGATTGCGTCTGGAGGACTTGAAATCCTATGTTCCTCGATGAGGTCGAGCTGGAGGTGCGCTCAGGCAAGGGCGGTGATGGAATGGTGCATTTCCACCGGGAAAAGTTTGTGCCCCGCGGCGGCCCGGATGGGGGGGATGGAGGCAGGGGCGGGGATGTCATTCTGGAAGTGGATGAGCATCTCAACACGCTCTGGCACTTTCGCCACAAGAAGCGCTTTGTGGCCGAAGATGGACAGCCCGGTGGAAGCAACAATAAGTCTGGACGCAATGGCGAGCCTCTGGTCTTAAAGGTGCCGCCGGGGACGATGGTCTATGATGCGGAAAGCGGCCTGCTGTTGGGCGATCTGACGCAGCCCGGTCAGCGACTGGTCGTATGTCGCGGCGGACGGGGGGGACGCGGCAATGCCCGTTTCGCCACCCCGACGCATCAGGCGCCACGCGTCGCAGAGAGAGGCGAACCCGGCGAAGAAAAGCGCCTGCGCCTGGAGCTGAAGTTACTGGCGGATATTGGGATTATCGGTGTGCCGAATGCCGGCAAGTCCACCTTGCTGGCCGCGCTGACCAATGCCCGCCCGAAGATCGCGCCCTATCCTTTCACGACCCTGGAGCCAAACCTGGGCGTGGCTGCACTGGATGAGTACGCCACGGTGGTTCTGGCCGATATTCCTGGCCTGATCGAGGGGGCGCATTTGGGAATCGGATTGGGGAATGAATTTCTGCGCCATATTCAGCGCACGCGCGTTCTGATCCATCTCCTCGACGGGTTGAGCGCCGATCCGCTGGCCGATTTCAGCCAGATCAATAGCGAGATGGCCTATTTTGACCCCAGGCTGGCGCAGAAGCCTCAGGTTGTGGCGCTGAATAAGATGGATCAGCCGCAGGTGCAGGAACGTTACCCGGAACTGCGAGAGCAGTTTGCCCGCAAGGGGATCGAACTCCATGCGATTTCGGCGTTGACGCGCCAGGGGACGCGCCCGCTTTTGCTCCAGGCGGTGCGTTTGTTGCAGGAATTGCCGGCGGAAGAGATGCCCGCCGAGGTGCCGGTCTATCGGCCTAAGGCAGCCGCACGGGAGTTCACGGTCACCCGGTTGGGACCGGGGGAGTGGCGCATCGCCGGGGAGGCGATCGAGCGGGCGGCGGCGATGACCTATTGGGAGCATGACGGTTCGGTGCGACGCTTTCAGAAACTGATGGAGCATCTGGGCGTGGACGAGGCGCTACGCCAGGCCGGTATCCAGGAAGGGGATACGGTCTATATCGGCGATTTTGAGCTGGAATGGGCTGAGTGATGGTCTTGGGGTAGCGGCAGGGGGAGGCAACCCTTTCCCTGCCACAGGCGGCGGCGATGTTTCAGGCGCGGGAGGCGGCCCCAGGTCGGCGAGGCAGGCGCATAGGGAAGCTCGCGGGCCCGGAGACCGCGCGCCTTAGCCGTTCAAGATTGGGCGAATTCCGGTGTGTCTATCTTTCTGAAGGAGAAAAATATGCCTCAGGCAATTTTTCGTTTTCCACGCGGTTTTCTTTGGGGCACGGCGACTTCTTCCCATCAGGTAGAAGGCGGCAATAGCGGGAATCAGTGGTGGTTGTGGGAGGAGGGCGGACATACGCTGCATCGCTCCGGGCGCGCCTGTGAGTGGTGGAACGGACGCTGGAAGGAGGATTTTGACCGCGCCGCCGAGGCCGGGCAGAATGCGCATCGCTTTTCTATCGAGTGGAGCCGTGTACAGCCGAAGCCTGACCGCTGGGATGAGGACGCCATCGAACATTACCGCCAGATGGCGCGCGGGTTGTATGATCGGGGGATGACGCCGCTGGTCACTTTGCATCATTTCACCGATCCGATCTGGTTGACCGAGCAGGGAGGCTGGGAGCAAGAGGGGGTGGTGGCGCGTTTTGAGGCCTACGTGCGACGGGTAGTGGAGGCGCTCAAGGATTATGTGACGCTATGGTGCACGATCAATGAGCCGAATGTTTACGCGCTGAGCGGCTATGTGAGCGGTGCTTTTCCGCCGGGGAAGCACGATCTCAAGCTGGCGATGCAGGTGATGGCAAATATGATCCGGGCGCACGCGGCGGCCTACCGCGCCATTCATCAGATTCAGCGCGAGGCGCGCGTGGGATATGCGCTGCACTATCGTCCGATGGTGGCGCGGCGCGCCTGGTCGCCGCTCGACCGGCTGATGCGCGCCCTGCGCTATCAGGGGGTGAATATGGCGTTCCCTTCGGCGATCTCCGAGGGGGTGATGCGCTCGCCGCTGGCGAAGGTGCGCCTGCCAGAGGCGAAAGGGACACAGGATTACCTGGGTATCAATTACTATTCCCAGGATACGGTCTGGTTTAATTTGCGCAAGCCAGGGGAGCTTTTCACGGATAGCGGTTTCCCAAAGGACGCGGATTTGAGCGATACGGGCTTCATTGCCAACATTCCAGAGGGACTGTTCGCTACCCTGAAGTGGGCCGCGCACACGTATCCCGATCTGCCGATCCTGATCACCGAGAACGGGGTGGAGGATGCGGATGATCACATGCGCCCGCGCTATCTGGCCCAGCATGTGCATCAGGTCTGGCGGGCGATCAATTTCAACTGGCCGGTGAAAGGGTATTTTTACTGGACGCTGGTGGATAATTTTGAGTGGGAGCGCGGCTGGAGTCAGCGCTTTGGGCTGTGGGCGTTGGACCCGGAGACGCAGAAGCGCACACGGCGCCCTTCTGCCGATCTTTATGCGGAGATCTGTCGTGAGAATGGGCTTTCTTCGGAGATGGTGGCGCGTTACTGTCCGGAAGTGATGGAGAAACTCTTCCCATGATCTGGCCTGAGTTTGCCCGTTCGGTTGTGGTCTGCCGGCCGGCGCTGCCGCTGGATACGCCGTATATCCTGGATTTCACACGCTTTATCTGGGAGGGGCACGATTATGTGCCCTCGGTTTGGAAGGCCTGGCTGGCGAATACCGATGGTTTGCTGGCCGTGGCGGAATATGAGGGGCGAGCGGTAGGAATGGCGCGCGTGGTGCGCCTGACCCGCGATCAGTGGTGGATGGAAGGGTTCCGCGTGGATCCACGCTATCAGGGGATGAAAATCGGTTCGCACGTCCACGAGTACATTGATCGCTGGTGGCTGGAGCATGGCAACGGCACGGTGCGCCTGATGACCAGCGCAAAGCGCGTGCAGGTGCATCACTTGTGCGCGCGCCTGGGGTATGAGAAGCTCGGGGAGGTGATGGCGTTGGGAGCAGAGGCGCAGATGGGAGAGGCAACTTTCCGCTCCTGCGACGCTGCTGAAATTCCGCTTGTGCTGGAGCGACTGCGTTCGGCGCCTGTGGCGGCTCAAACGCATGGACTGCTGGATTTGGGATGGAAGTTCGTGACCCCCTGCGAAGAGGTGCTGCGACCGCTGGCGCTCCAGGCGGGGGTTCTGGAATGGCGGGGAGGGGAGGGCTATCTGGTGGTTTGGGAGGAGAGTGAAGACGCTGCGTTGACGCTGGGGCTGGTGGCCTGTGACTGGGAGGCTTTGCCTGAGCTGCTACGCGCCAGTTCTGCGCTGGCTGCTGCCCGCGGCCTCCAACGGGTCGCCTGGCTGGCGCCCTGCCATTCTGAAGTGCTTGCCCAGGCAACGAAGGCCGGATTTGTCTCTCTATGGGAGAACAGCGGGTATCTCTACCAGAAGGTCAAGGCGTAGCGGGGAGAAGATGCAGCATGATTCTGGTTCCGGGAGCAGACTGTGTTTCAACGCATCTCGAAACAAATCCGCGAGAAGGTTCGTCAGCGTCAGTATGTCATGACCTTGCACGCGGAAGAAGAAATGAGCGACGATAATTTGAGGTAACTATTCAGCCCTGCATCAAAACCGTTTGGGATGTCATTGCGAGGAGCGTTCTTTGCGACGAAGCAATCCCCAAGCGGTCAAGCTGGCCTGAGAAACGGGAGATTGCTTCGCCAGAAAACGGCTCGCAATGACATGGCTGAAGTGACAAGGGGGGAAGGTTTAGAAACGTGCTCGTTTCGTGCTCGTTCGCTGACGGATGGTTTCAAACAGCAGGATGGCGGCGGCGACGGAGACGTTGAGGGAGTTCACCCGCCCAGACATGGGGATGACGACCCGCTCATCACAGGCCTCTTGCCAGAAAGGACTCAGGCCTTTGTCCTCCGTCCCCAGCACCCAGGCGAGGGGTTGGGTGAGGTCGAGGGCATGGTAAAGCACGTTCCCCTGGGGCATGGCAGCCAGGATGCGCAGCCCCTGCTCACGCAGGAAGCTCAGGGCCTCCTGGTTGGAAAGCGGATACAGGGGAACAGCGAAGAGAGCGCCGCGGCTGGCACGGACAACGTTCGGGTTCCATGGGTCCAGCCGCGGGTCGCAGAGGAGCACGGCCTCCACGCCGGCAGCATCCGCCGAGCGCAGGATGGCGCCCAGGTTGCCCGGCTTTTCAATCCCTTCCAGTACCAGAACGAAATCCCATGAACGGCCATGAAGCTCCTCCATCTTTCGCTGGGGGAGGGGAAAGACCGCAAGGTAGCCATCCGGGTGCTCTCGATAGGAGACTTTCCCGAAGACCGCTTCACTCACGGTGAAGATTTGGGTTTCTGCCGCCGATAGCTCCAGCTCTGCGGGGGAGGCGCCCAGCGAGGGCGCCAGGAAGAGACTGATCGGGCGATGACCCGCAGCCAGCGCCAGGCGGATTTCATCTTTCCCCTCCACCAGGATTTTGCCGCTGGAAACCCGTTCTCGTCGCGATTCTCGCAGGCGCACCAGTTCCTTGATGCGCGGGTTTTGCAGACTGGTGATCTGGATGCTCATTGGATGGTAAAGCGGCGCTCCAGCTCATCCAGCGATTTGCGGAAGGCGCTGTATTCCAGCTCTTGCATGGGCAACATGGCGGCGCCGACGAATCCCTGTTGACGGATCCATTCGGCTTTCTGCTGCGCTTTCAAGCGCACGTAATCCCACCTGTGACTCACGTGCCTCCTGCAGGCGTTCCTGGGCGATCTGGAGCATTGCCTGGGAGGGGCGTGTGTGACCGCCGATGCTGCCAACATCGGCCTTTATGGCGCTGATCGTGAGCATGACACCTCCGCTTGAAAAGGTATGGTTTTGTTGCAAAGTTTTCGAGGCCGTGTTATGCAGGGAAATTATACTATGGGTGCTCTCCCCAGGCTTGTCCCGTAGCATGGCGCCCCTTGCTCTTCAGGTATAATTCCCCCATCGGGAGGCCACGATGGAAAACCGTCAACTGGCGGCGATCTTTCGCCGCATCGCAGATTTGCTGGAAATTCAGGGCGAGGTCATCTACAAAGTGCTGGCCTATCGCAGGGCGGCAGATAGCCTGGAGACCCTGCCCGTGGAGGCGCGTCGTTACTGGCAGGAGGGGCGCTTGCGTGAGATTCCGGGCATTGGTCAGGCCATTGAAGAGAAGATTGACGAGATCCTGCGCACCGGGCGACTGGGCTTCCTGGAGCGCCTGGAGTCTGAAGTCCCGCCCACGCTCATCGAATGGCTGCGCGTTCCCGGCCTGGGGCCGAAGCGAGCCGGCACGATCTGGCGCAATCTTGGCATTACAACATTAGAAGAACTTGAAAAAGCGGCGCGCGAAGGACGATTGCGCAACCTGCCGGGCTTCGGGGAGAAGACCGAGGCCAATATCCTGGCCGGCCTTGAGGCCCTGCAGCGCAATCGAGGGCGTATTCCCCTGGGACAGGCCTTGCCCCTGGCGGAGCGCATCCTTCAGGTGCTGCGCGCCGTGCCCGGCGTCGAACGCGCCGAAATGGCCGGCTCCTTGCGCCGTATGCGCTCGACGATTGGCGATCTTGACCTGCTCGTCGCCTCGCGCCAGCCGCAGCCGGTGATGGAGGCCTTCGTGCGCCTGGAAGGCGTGCAGCGCGTGCTGGCCCAGGGGGAGACCAAGTCTTCGGTGGAGTTCTTCGATGGGGTGCGCGCGCAGCTCTGGGTTCACCCTCGGGAGCGTTTTGGCACCGCCTGGCAATACGCAACGGGCTCTAAAGATCACAATGTGCGCCTGCGTGAACGTGCCCTGGCACGCGGCCTTTCCCTCTCGGAACATGCGCTCACCCGGCTGGAAGATGGTCAGGAAATCCTCTGCGCCGAAGAGGAAGAAGTCTATGCTGCCCTGGGTCTCCCCTGGATTCCGCCAGAATTGCGCGAAGATCGGGGCGAAATCGAAGCGGCCGCCAGCGGCTGGCTGCCGAAGCTCATCGAGATTGCCGAGATTCAGGCCAATCTCCATGCGCATACCACCTGGAGCGATGGGCGGCTGAGCGTGCTGGAACTGGCGCGTGCGGCCCAACGACGCGGGCTGAAGGTGCTCGCCATCACCGATCACTCGGCCGGGCTGGGAGTGGCGGGCGGTTTGCGCCCGGAACAACATCAGGAGCTACGGCGGGAGATCGAGGCCGCGCAGCGCGCCGTCGGCGATTCTCTTCTCCTGCTGCACGGCGCCGAGGTCGAAATTCGCGCCGATGGCACGCTGGATTACCCGGATGAGCTACTGGCAGAACTGGACATGGTGATCGCCTCGCTGCACAGCGGCCTGAACCAGCCACGTGAGCGCGTCACCGAACGCCTGCTGATGGCGATCCGCAATCCGCATGTGGATATGATTGCCCATCCCACCGGGCGCCTCTTCCCCGACCGTCCCGGCGCCGATCTGGATATGGAGGCGGTGCTCCAGGCCGCGGCCGAACATCATGTTGCGCTGGAGATCAATGCCCATCCTTCCCGCCTCGACCTGGACGACGTTTACGCACGGGCGGCTGCAGAACGCGGCGTTTTGCTCAGCATCAACACGGATGCCCATCGTGAGGAAGATTTTGACACCCTGCGCTATGGCGTGGCGGTGGCGCGCCGCGCCTGGCTGACGGCCTCGCAGGTGATTAACACCTGGCCTCCCCAGCGTCTGCTCGCCTGGTTGAAAGAACATCGTCACCCATGAAAGGAGCGTTGAACAGCGACCGTCTGCGGTGTGCTGTCTATCTGCCATCCGTCCTCAAAATATGGAGTAAAAGATGCAACGACAGGGTTTTCTCTACGCTTTGGGCGCCTACACCATCTGGGGAATTTTCCCCATCTACTGGAAGGCCTTACATCAGGTTTCAGCCATTGAGCTGATCGGTCATCGCATCCTTTGGTCTTTTCTGACCCTCTTGAGCGTGCTGACGTTCAGCGGTCAGGTGGGCGTTTTCTGGAACTATTTGAGCCATTCGCAGACCCGTCGCTACTATCTCCTGGCGGCTCTGCTCATCTCGGTCAACTGGCTGGTATATGTGTGGGGCGTCAACACCGGCCACATCGTAGAAACCAGCCTGGGATATTTCATCAATCCCCTGCTGAGCGTCTTCCTGGGCGTCGTGGGCTTGCGTGAGCGTTTGCGTCCCCTCCAATGGCTGCCGATCCTGCTGGCCGCGGCCGGCGTGCTTTATCTGACCCTGGTGTATGGCCGTGTGCCCTGGATCGCGCTCACGCTGGCGTTTACCTTTGCGCTCTATAGCCTGGTGAAGAAGCTCGCCCCGCTGAATTCGCTCCATGGCTTGAGCCTGGAGACGGCCATCCTCTTCCTGCCGGCGCTTGCCTATCTGCTCTACGAAGAGATTCAAGGCCGGGCCACCTTCCTGCATACAGATACCAGGACCACCCTTTTGCTCCTGGCGGCCGGCCTGGTGACCACTGTTCCCCTGTTGATGTTTGCCTCTGCTGCCCGGCGTATCCCTCTTTCCGCCATCGGCCTGATGCAATATATTGCCCCCTCGCTGCAATTCCTGATCGGCGTCTTGATCTATCATGAGCCGTTTAACCGGCACCATCTCCTCGGCTTTAGCCTGGTCTGGATGGCCTTAGCCATCTTTGCCGCGGAGATGATCGCGCAGGAGCGTCGTCGCAGGCCGGTCGGGAGCTAAGCCGATGACGCGCATCGTCTTCATGGGATCGCCAGAATTCGCCCTGCCTGCGCTGCGGGCGCTGGCGGAGCAGTATCAGGTGGTGGGCGTCGTCACGCAGCCGGATCGCCCGGCCGGTCGCGGGCAGCGCATGACCCCTCCACCGGTGAAGGTGCTGGCGGAGCAGCTTGGCCTGCCCGTCTTTCAGCCGCAGCGACTGCGCGAACTGCAGGCGGTGGAGCAACTCCGTCGCTGGAATCCTGATCTGATCGTCGTGGCCGCTTATGGTCAGATTTTGCGCCCCGAGGTCTTGAGCCTGCCGCCCTGGGGCTGCCTCAACATCCACGCTTCTCTGCTTCCCCGCTGGCGGGGCGCCTCCCCGATCCAGTATGCCATTCTGCACGGGGATGCGGAGAGCGGCGTGACGATCATGAAAATGGATGAAGGCCTGGATACCGGCCCCATCCTCTCACAGCGGGCGTTGCCGCTGGCATCTGATGAGACGGATGAGAGCCTCTCCCAAAAGCTGGCCGTGCTGGGAGCGACCCTGCTGCTCGAAACCCTGCCGCGCTATCTCCGGGGCGAGATCGTTCCCCGTCCGCAGCCGCAGGAGGGCGTGACCTATGCGCCCCTGCTCAAAAAAGAGGATGGGCTGCTGGATTTCTCCCGCCCGGCTCGGGAGCTGGAACGTCGCGTGCGCGCCTTCCATTCCTGGCCTGGCGCCTGGTTTCTGTGGGAAGCTCAGCCGCTCAAAGTGCTGCGGGCGCGCGTGGTCGAAGGGGAACAAGGGGCGCCAGGCGCGCGCTATCGCTGGCAGGGATGGCCGGCAATGGGCACTGCCCAGGGATTGCTCATCCTTGAAGAAGTACAGCCAGCCGGCAAACGACCGATGAGTGGCAAGGCCTTTCTGGCCGGTGCGCGAAACTGGTGATGGGAGACAGTCCATGAGCCTGGAAGCCTTCTTTTCTCCTCGCAGCGTGGTGCTGATCGGCGCCTCCACCCACCCCGAAAAACTCGGCTATGGAATTGCCCGCAACCTGATTCAAAGCGGTTATCCGGGACGCCTCTACTTCGTCTCCCAGCGGCCTGGCGAACTGTTTGGTCTTCCGCTCTACACCCGTCTGGAAGACCTCCCCGAAGTCCCTGACCTGGCGGTGCTGATCCTGCCGGCGGAACTCACACCGGAGGCGTTGCGTGCCTGTGCGGCGCGGGGTATTCGCGCAGCCATCATCATCTCCTCGGGCTTCAGCGAAAGCGGCGCTGCCGGCGCCGCCCTGGAGGCGGCCTGTCTGGAGATCGCGTCTGCCAGCGGAATGCGCCTGCTTGGCCCGAACTGCATTGGCCTCATAGATACGCATCTTCCGCTGGATACCACCTTTCTCCAAACGCCCATGCCGCTGCCGGGTGGGATCGCTTTTCTTTCTCAATCTGGCGCTTTCGCAGCGGCCATCATAGATTGGGCGCGGGCACAGGGGATCGGCTTCTCGCGCCTGATCAGCCTGGGCAATCAGGCCGATCTCAAGGAGAGCGATTTCCTTCCGCTGCTGGCAGCGCATCCGGAGACCCGCGTCATTGCCCTGTATCTGGAGAGCCTTAAGGATGGCGAGCGTTTTCTACAGGTGGCCCGTGAGGTTTCCTCGCGCTGTCCCGTGCTGGTGCTCAAGGCCGGGCGCGGGCCGGCCGGTCAACGCGCCGCGGCCTCTCACACGGGCGCCCTGGCGACGGAGGACGCGCTCTTTGAGGCGGCCTTTGAGTGGGCTGGCCTGCTGCGTGCGGAAAGCGGCGAACAACTTTTTCACTGGGCGCGTGCCTTTGAAACCCTGCCCCCTCTATCCGGGTCGCGCATCGCCATCCTGACCAACGCCGGTGGCCCTGGCGTGCTTGCGGCGGATGCCCTTGAGCGGCGCGGCCTGGAGCTGGCCTCTTTGCAGGAGCACACGGTGCAGGCCTTGCGCTCCTTCCTCCCCCCGGCTGCCAGCCTGCGCAACCCGGTGGACATGCTCGCCTCTGCCTCTCCGCAGCAATATGCGCAGGCGTTGCGCCTGCTTCTGGAAGATTCCAGTGTGGATGGCGTGCTGGTCATCCTTCCGCCGCCGCCGATGTATGCGGCGGAATCGGTTGCCGAAGCGCTCCTCCCGCTCCTCAGGCCGATGCCCAAGCCGGTGGTCATTGCTCTGATGGGTGGATCGCAGGTCCAGGAGGCGCACAAGCGATTTCAGGCTGCTGCGGTTCCGGTTTATCCTTTTCCGGAAGAAGCGGCGGACGTGTTGGCTGCCCTGGCGCGGCGATCTGCCCTGGTGGGCCGGGCTGGCGCATCCTTGCGGTCTCCGTCTGCGCCTCCTCCCCTGGACCCGCAGCTCTCTGCTGTCCTTGAAGCAGGGCCTTCGGGGTGGCTTTCCCTGGAGCAGCTCTCGCCCCTTCTTGCGGCGCTTTCCATCCCCTTCGCCCCGATCCGCCTGGCGCGCAGCCTGGACGAAGTACGTCAGGGGGCGCAGGCGCTTGGCTTTCCCCTGGTGATGAAGATCGCCTCCCCTGACATTCTGCACAAGTCGGATGTGGGTGGGGTGATCCTGAACTTGCAGGACGAAGAACAGGCTGTACGAGCCTTTCGCGAGATGATGGCGCGGATCGGGCAGCGTTTCCCCTCGGCGCGACTGGAGGGGGTCTATCTGCAGCGTCAGGTCAGTGGGGGGCGTGAAGTGATCCTCGGTGGGGTGCGCGAGCCATCGCTGGGGTCGTTTGTGCTCTTTGGCGAGGGAGGGGTAGAGGTAGAATCGCGGCGCGATACGGTCTTTGGCTATGCTCCGCTGGATACCCTTACTGCGGAACATCTCCTGCGTCGTACCTGGGCGGGGCGTGCCCTCTGGGGCTTTCGCCATCAGCCGCCCCTTGATCATGCTGCGGTGCAGCAGGCCCTGATCGCCGTCTCCTGGCTCCTGGCGCGTTTCCCGCGCATCGTTGAATTCGAGATCAACCCCCTCTACGTTCTCCCCCAGGGCATCCTGGCTCTGGACGCCCGCCTGCGATTGCAATGAGTGAAAGTCAAATTTGAGAAAGCGGGGAAGCAAGGATTTGTCTGGATAGTGTGTCCAGGGGCGTAAGAATTCAAGATTTTCTCATGACGAGAAGGAATTCCGATTTCATTCCTTCAGGATTCTTGTTTTTGCGATTGCGAAAGAGCTGGCGGTTTTTGATCTCATCCTCATAGACGCTTTCCATCTCGTAGCCCCGTTCCTGGAAGTACTCAGCGATGATGCGCCAGGTTTCGACTTCAATTCCTTCGATTTTGGGGTTGCCAACAAAAATACACAATCTGCCACCAGAACGGAGCGTTCCGGCGGCGTTTTCCAGCGCGCGGAGTGTGTAGTAAAAGTACGAATCCAGAATAGCCTGTAAGTCCTGCCGTTGAATGGCTCCCCGTACATGTTCCAACGCGGGGGTTGAAATTCTCCCTTCGGCTCGACGATAAGGGATTTCCAGGCGACTGACCGCCTTTACTTCCTCTTCTGTGTAGCCGAGCCAGTACAGTTCGAGTTTGGCTGTGCGAATGTATTCCTGAGCCTGAAGGTAAGGGGGAGAGGTGATCAATGCCTGCACGGTTTTTGAGCGAATCTCCGGCTTTTCAAAGACAAAAGGCTCTGAAGAGTCCACCCCACCGTAGTAAAGCACGCTGCTCTGGCTTTGTTCGCGCAAGCGTGCAAGCCTGGTTAAACGGCGATGGGCATCGAAGGCGGTCTCATAGATGAGGTCTTTCAAGGTACTTTTCCAGTCTCCTTGAAGCAGGTGCTGCATTTCCTTTTGCTTGGCTTTGGACTTGAATAACTTGGGCGTCTTGTGTTCGGCATAGGAAAAGTGTTTGCTTGCTTTGAGCAGGGCGATCTCCAGGATCGTTTGATAAGGGTTTCCCTCCAGGCTTTTAGCCCATCCCCAATAGCGGCAAAGTGTTTCCAGGACGTCAGGATCATACCAGTATTCCAGATTTTTCCATGCTGGCCGATAGGAGACCGAAGAGGCCTGCACCATCTCATCCAGCATTTTCTGAAGCGTCTGGCGATCCAGATGGGCATAAGGGAACAGGATTTTGGCGGGTACGATGTGATTGAGGAGCGGGTTGATGTCCAGCAGAATTGCGTTGCGGTTCATCAGGGTAGCTTCCAGACCCACTGTAGCAGAACCTGCGAAAGGATCGATCACCCAATCTCCTGCCTCTGTATAAGTGCGCAGGCAAAAGCGTGGGATTTGGGGGATAAATTTAGCCGGGTAGTAGAAAAGGCTGTGAGTGAGATAACCGGTATCGCTGATTTCCGGAACAAGCTCGCGAAAGTTAACAGCCATGGGCCATGTTTCCCCTGCTGGCAGTGATGTTTCCCAAAGCGTTGCCTGATAAGGAGCTGTGGACTCTTTTGTCATCCTGGGCCTCTCCTTTTCTCGTTTTTCGCAGTGACGTTCGTAAATCGCGCGCAGGAAGAGCAAATCGCGCAGGTAAAGAGCCTGCTCCGCAGGGGAGTGTACGGGCAGACCCGGCTCTGTCCAGTGGGGGATCAATCTTTCCACCGCCTCATCAACCGATTTTTGCAAAAGCGTCCAGGAACGATGATCAAGATCAATGCCAAGTTCTTCTGATTTCCTCATCAAAAGTGTAACGTTGGAAATTCCTTGCAGGGTCTGAACTTGAATCTCAATGGAGGCGATTGCGTAGGCCAGCCAGAGATCGTCCCAGGTTTGTATTTTCTGTGTTAGCTGAGAGACTGAATCGAGGATAGCCGTTTGTGGGGTTGGGTCCCACTCGAGGATGGCCTTTAGAATCTCTTTTATCCCGTAGGCCAGTTGCAGGTAGGTTTTGGAGGCAATTAAAGTCCTCTCGACAACGCGTTCAAAATCTGTGAGCTTCAAGCTACTGTAGTCTTGGAGTGCCTGATAAAACTTGCGAATGGTTGAGGACCGCTGTTGAATGTTACGTTCGTCCCAAATTCCTATGAGATAAAGAATTTCGTAAGGTGAATCATCCGAACGGGCGCGAAGAAGTTCTTGTAAACCTTCTACCAGAGAAGTTTTGGCAGTAGTTCCACCGGTATCATCTCGCGAACGAAGTTGAACCACCAGAATTTTCTTGTTTCGCTCATCCACACCGCATACATCTACGTCTCCACGTAAATTTGCGTTTAGTTGTAGAAGATTTTTTAGTAAAGAGCGAATTTCCTGGGGAGTTGAAGGTACTTTTTGGAAGCTGGTATAAGAAAGCAATATTCTCTGAAGAATGCTCTCCAGCACTTTTCCTTGCCTGGCGCGATAAGAGCTATGGAACCATTGCTGGAAAGCAAACATCGTAGCATAGTAGCTGGCTATGGAATAGTCCTGTAGTTCCAACGAGCGGCCAATTCCGGCAGCAAATTCTTTGATGATGTCTATCTCCTCCTTAAAGTCTGAAAGTGTCCCATGAAAAAGATGGCACACCACTTTCTTTGCCAGGTCCAGAGGGCTTTGAAGGACGGCGTGAGCGATTTCCAGGGCAGGAGAGGCATCTTCCAGAAGCAAAAACGTACGAGGTTGGCGAACAAACTCCATCGGTTTAATTCTCCGCAATGCTGTGTGCCTGATTTTACTACCTTTCCTTCACCACCAGGTTGTCAAAGGTCACGCGCAGGCCGGGTGTGCTGAAGGTGCCGGCGATCAGGCCGATGCTGCCGCTCTGGAAGGAATCATCGTAAGCGGTGGCCAGGATGTAGTCGTTGACCGCCAGTTGCAGTTTGTTCCCCACGCAGATGGCTGTGATGCGGTTCGGTCCTGCGGGATCGATCCCTGTCAGATGCTCCCAGTCAAACAGGATTTGTGGTTCACTCTTTTCAAATTTCTGAATGGAAAAATAACCATCTTCTGAAAAGATGAAGAAATAGAAGTTATCTGCGTCCTGGTAGCGACAAATGATCCCATACTCCCCATCGCCAACCGAGTCCATCACCTGCGCCTCTACCGTGATTTCGCCATCGGTGAATTGCGTGTCATGGGTGGCCCAGGCCAGAATGTTCTTGCTCTTGACCCAGATGCTGTATGCCCCGGCGGCGTAACCCACCTGGTAATCCTGATCGCCACCGCTCGGCCAGCCGGAGCGTGATGAGGAGAAATCATCCCGGAAGATCTCGCGCCCGCTGGAGGTCAGGGGAGCTTCTTCGGGCGTCTTCTCCACGAAATTCACCTCGCCGCGTCGGGCTGCCTCGATGTAGGGCATGGCCAGTCTGATCGGGCGCAAGGCGTTGAGGAAGCCGCCCACAGGCACACAGGCATCGCGATCGTCAATCTGACCATCGCGATTCGTATCAGCCAGCGGACGACAATCCACAATATCACCTGTCTCGCCGGCGCCCACCTGGGTCGGAATGCCGATCAACTCGCCTTTTGCATTCGCTGCCATGCCGCCGCTGTTGCCCCCGGCGATGGTGGCCGAAGTCTTGATAAACGCCCGGTTGCCCACCCCGCTTTCGCTGGTGAAGCCGGCGACCTCCCCCCTGGTCACGGTGATCGTCTCCCCTCCGATCCCCGGATAGCCAATAATGATCAACGGATCCCCTAACTGGAGGGCATCCGAATCTCCCAGGCGCGCCGCTGGCAGGCGGAGGGTTGTCCTGTCTACGGGGTTGCCGCTCAAGTCCTGGTGAATGCGGATGACGGCGATGTCCAGCGCCTCATCGGCTTGCATCACTTCGGCGAAATACTTGCGCTCCGGCGGCCTGTCTGCGGAGGTCGTCAGTGCTACCAGGAGTTTTTTCACCTTATAGTAGCGGTCGGAGAGCACCACGTGCGCGTTGGTCAGGATCAGCCCATCGCTGGAGATGATCGTCCCGGAGCCGCTCCAGCCTTCGATCTCTTCGCCATTCACATCCACGAGGGCGATGATCTGCACCACGGAGCGCGAAAGCGCCTCAAGCGTCGAAGGGGCGGCTTCGGTGGGCGCTGCCTGAAGCGCGATCTGGAAGGGATGATACGAGGCGTGGGTGCCCACCCAGACTTCGATTTCCCCGCTATACTTCCCGCTTCCACTGGCGCGCAGCCGGAAGCTCACGGCGCGCGTCTCGCCCGGCGCAAGGGGAAGGGAAAACGTGTACTCGATTTTATCGCCCAGATCGGTTTGTCCCTGTGAGGCAGGCGAAGAGGCCAGAACGGTGATTAACTCTGATTTCGGCAGCGAAATGCTGGAGATGGTGATCGGGCGGTCGCCGTTGTTTTGCAGGCGCACCTCCAGGTCGAATGCTTCACCGGCAGTCACTTCAGGCTGGGCGATGATCGTCACGTTCAGGTTTTGCGGCGGGCTGAAAAGCGCCAGGATACCGGTCCCACCCACGGCGCAGGCTGCACAGAGCAAGAGGAGCGCGATCACGCCACAGGCGATCCAGGTGCGGCGCTTTTTCTTCTTTTCATTTTCCTGATCGAAGGTTTCAAATGTGTTCCATTCTTCCATGTTTTTCCCTCATGGCATCAACTCGGCGAGCTTTTCTTCGGTTGTTCGTTTCCGTTCGGAGAGCAACTCCTTCCAGAATTGGGCATCGTAACGTCGTGAACGTACAGGGATGGGCATCGGGATACCCCATCCCAGCAGGAGCACTTCCTCCTTCGGCTGCAGGCGCGCCAGCATCCCGCGCAAGGCGTCACGTCCGGCCAGCCCTGCCAGCACCGCGTGGATGTCGTCCTCATCGCCCAGCCAGCCAGAAATGCGCGTGCCTAACTGTGACATGACCTCGTCATAAATTTGCGAGGGGCGCTGGTCAATAATCAGCAGGGTGACGTAGTACTTGCGCATCTCGCGGGCGATGCGGGCGAAGCTGGTCTGGCCGGCCAGCTCGCGGTTGAGGAGCTTGTGCGCCTCCTCAACGACGATCACCAGCGGGCGTGGCTCCACCTTGCTCTTGCCGGAACGAAATTCGTCCGCGCGCTTTTCCCACTCCTCGCGAATGCGCCGCGAGAGCACGTTGCTCACCAACAGGTAATCCAGGTCTTCATCGTGTCTGCCGAAAGAGAGGATCACGTGCTGGCCGTTTGTCAGGGCCTGGATGATTTGCCCCAGGCTATCGCTGGCCGGTCTTTCAACCAGGTATGCCTTGTTGAAGATGCGGCGTAGCTTATCGTGAAGCGATTCAGCAGCCATCCGGTTGACTCCCGTGTCATCCGCCCAGGCTGCGACACTTCCCGGATGCGGCACACGACGCACTTTCCCGTTCTCGTCCTCTTCCTCGATCTCCTCTCGATTCATTTCCTTGAACTTCAGCAGCCATTCCCGCCCGAATGACTTTTCAAGCGCCTGGAGGACGGTCGGCGCGGTTTCGCGCAGGTTGAGTTCCCGCGCCAGTAGCTCGATGTCGCTGGTGTGGATGTCGGAGTAGGCCAGTTCAAGGTGGAAATCCGGGGGTTGTTCATGGATGAGGGTGCCGCGTCCGAGTCCGACGACCAGAACGCGGGCGGGGAACTTCGTCTTCAGGCCGGTGACGCGCTCCTTCGTGTCCGAGGCCACGTCGTCGTAGCCGTATTCACTGTGCATATCCAGTACCAGCAGCGACGTTTGATTGTACTTGATCAGGCCGGCCAGGAGAATGCGCGTCAGGAAGGATTTGCCCGTTCCCGTAGCGCCGAAGATGCCCGCGGATCGCTGGACGAATTTTTCCAGGTCAATGGTCACCGGGTGCCCCTGCTCACGCGTGTAGCCGATGATGAAGTGCCTGTCATCGGGCTTGCCGAAGATTTCGGCAATGTCGCCAGCGGTTGCCAGACGTGCCGGGGCGTGATGCGGCGGCACGGTCTTCACCGGTATCGGCCCGGCAGGAGTGGGATGTGCCTGTTGCCAGGCCTGATAGGCCGGTGAGGCCGGATCGGGGCCGCGCTCCAGCATCAGCGCCGGCAATACTTCCGCTGTGGTGAAGAGCGTCTGACCATGCAACGCCTGGGCCAACAGGGGAGGGAGGCGCATTTCGCTCTGTTCATCCGCGAAGCGCGGATCGGTAGCTCCCAGGTGCAGGTCGGTGATCAGGCCATAAAACAACCGCTCTTCGGTTTCAATGACCACAAACGCGCCCTCTTGAATCTCCGTGGGGGGGACCGTCAGGCGCACCTGGAAGTTTTCCTTCAGGCTGCCGCCGACCAGATAACCGATGGTATTCCCTTCCATGGCGGTAATCTCCTTTCTTTCGCCCATTCAGGCGATGACCTCGCGCAAGGCGCTCAGCACCTCCATCAGCGTTGCGTAATCATCGCGCAGCAGGGTGATGATCTCCTGCACCGCCCGTTGCAGCCAGGCTTGCGGGTCTGCCTGGGTGCCGGCGGCCTGATGGAGATGCGAGGCCAGAAGCTCGCCGACGGGTAGAGTATCATGGGCGCGCAGGATGTGACGGAAGTAGCCTAAATTGCCCGAAGTGAAGCGGCGCACTTCGTCTGGATCGCAGAGGTAGATCGCGTCCAGGCTCAGCGGAGGGCGCGGGGGCAAGAGATAGCGTATCTGTCCATTTTGCGCATAACCAACGGCGAGTACGGACATTTCCACCGGCACAATCCGCCGTTCGCGATTGTCGCGGATCACCTCGTCGCTCACGTTTTCGGAAGTCACCAGTTGACGTACCAGGCCATCATCTGCGATCTGGATGTCGTAAATCAGCCCGTAGAGCTGTTCGTCAGCGCGCAGGGGAACGCTCACCAGCGCGCCGAAGGCTGGCGCGTTGAGCTGGGAGACGCGGCAGCCGGCGACGAATTCGCGGCTGCTGGCCCGTAGCAGACGACCCACTTCGATTGCGCTTCCCATCACCTGTAGCTCCCTTCTTTTGAAACTCGCTTGGCTGAATCTTCATCGGTCTCCCATCCCATGCTGCGCTGCTCGATGGTCAGCCAGTTTTCGATCTGCCTTTTATCCTCATAGCTAACCAGGGCGATTTCATGGGCGCGATGGAGCAGGTAGGGGAAGGGGCGCGTGCCCATCTGGCGGCACTGATCCACCAGCGCTGCATGGAGCAGGTTGAGCAGGGTTGGATCTTCGGCCACCCAGGCCGGTATTTCGACGCGCACCGGCCAGGGGTGTTCATCATCGCCGACGTTCAGGTAGAAGAAGTGCAGGGCGATCTCCTCGCGATAGAACTGGCGTGATCGCGATTGCAATCCAAAGACCGCCGAGCGTTCTCCGGCGCGCAACAGGGGGCGGCCGCGCTCCCCGAACAGCCAGCGATCCGTCACCCCTCGCAGCGGATAGCTTGATTTCGCATCTTTGAGTTTTTCGGTCGGGAGGGTGGCGATCTCTAACAGACGCATCACCAGGTTGGCCATCGGCTTATCCACGTAGCCTGCCGGGATCACATTTTCCCCTCGCAGGCTTCTCAGGAGGCGCAGGTATTCTTCGAGGGCGCGACGATAGCTATCTGTGCTTTCTGCCTCTTTCAACCCCCATAGCTCCAATGGGCCATCAGTGAGCGCGATGGCCGGCCTGGGCGATTTTTGTGCATGTTCTACGAGCAAGGCGCGTTCCCGCAGATCGCGGCGCATTGCCAGCATCCCGTCGCTCAGGAGGTCGCCGTCTTCATAGAGTTCTTCATCAAACAAGAGCTGACTTTCGGTGAAGATAAAGGGCGCCTGGCCAGAACCTGGTTGGAGACGGATCAGCCCAATGTTGATCATGGCAAAAAGCACGGCGGCGTGGCGGTCTGGCGCGATCTGGGAGCCGTCAGCCGCCAGCAGCGTGTGCTCCGGAGGAGGGGTTTGGGGGAGGGGATGGCGCGCAGTCAGTGAGTGCTCCAGCGGGATGGCGCAGCGCAGATCAGGATAGACCTTCAGCGTTTCCTCCAGGCGTTCGCGCAGCCAGTCCGTCTTATGGTCGAAGGTTTCCAGCAGACGTCGGGCTTCTTCGCGCCGCTGGCGCAGCGTTTCCTGATGCGCTTGCGCCTGACTGCGGATCTCACGTATCTTCGAGTAAACCTGCTGATAGTTCACTGACATAGAACATCTGTGCGAATTATAGCATATTCTCAGAGGTTCTCGCGCAGGCGCACGTAGAAGAGCGTCGAGCCATCAATCTCACGGGTGCGCATTTCAAAGACTTCTTTCAGGCTGCCGACCAGGCGTGAGAGCTGGCGGTGGCCGTAGGTGCGGGGATCGAAGCCTGGATCGAGCTGATACAGGGCGCTGCCCATGGCATCCAGACGCGCCCAGCCATCCTCGCGAGCGGCCATTTCATAGGCCTTGCGCAACAAGGGCAGGGGATCATTCTCCGGATTTTCGACCTGTTCGCTGCTTTCGGGGCTTTCCGAGGGCTGGTGGCTTTCCGCGCTTTCGGAGGCGATGGCTGAGGGTTCACCCCCTTTCTTTTGCTTTCGTTCGCGCCGTGGTTTGGTTTCTCCCTGGCTTTCGCTCTTTTCCAAGTTCTCGGTATAGACGAAAACGTCACAGGCGTTGACGAAGGCTTTGGGGGTTTTCTTCTGGCCAATGCCCATGACAAAGATGCCGCTTTCGCGGATGCGCGTGGCCAGCCGGGTGTAGTCGCTATCGCTGGAGACCAGGCAGAACCCATCTACCACGCCGGCGTGGAGGATGTCCATGGCGTCAATGATCATGGCGCTGTCGGTGGCGTTCTTGCCGACGGTATACCGGAACTGCTGGATGGGCTGGAAGGCATAGTAATTCAGCATCTCTTTCCAGGAACTCATGTTGGCAGTTGTCCAGTCTCCATAGATGCGGCGAATGGTGACCTGGCCATAGCGCGCCGCCTCCATCAGGATTTGGGGCAGCAGGCTGGGCTGGGCATTCTCTCCGTCAATCAGGAGGGCAATTTTATGTTTTGGGAGGGAAAATGCGTTTTCTTCGCTCATATTTCACCAAAATATAGAAGGATGAATGGACGGCAGGACGGCGGCTACATTCTGATTATATCCGCAATCGGCGGGTATGTGTCTCGCGCGAATGGAGAGCGTATCGTGTTAATAAACGAATTCAGACCGCAGACGGCAGACCGCCGTAGACTGGATAGCGAAGGAGGACGACGGACAGTGGACAAATAGACCGTGGACGGCGACAGCACACCCCAGGCTTTCCGCCTGCCGGGGGATACCGTCAACGAAAGGGGAACACACATTCGTTTATTCGTTAAAATTCGTGGATGGTATGGCCTGATTTTGCCAATAGATGCATTCTCAGGGAGCAATGTCCCCAGACTGTGACGCTCTCGCGAATGAGAATCGTCAACGGATGAGCAGGATAGACCGCAGCATTATGATACAATCATCACTCGATGAACAGAATGCCTTTCCTGGAAGTGGCCAGAGAGGGGAAAAATTCCTTCTGGCATTACGCCCTTTCTTTGCCGTTCATCCTCGGTGCGTGGGTTTTTCTGGGATCGGGGATTGCGGCGATCTTCCTGTTCCTGGAATGGTCGCTGCATCCGGCTGCGCCTGTCACGCTGGATGATAACACACCGCTGGTGTTCAGTGGTTTTATGCTTTCGTTCCTGCCCTGGCTGCTGGCGACGATGCTCGCTGTGCGGATCATCCACCAACGCCCGATCCGGACGCTGATCACCGCTTTTGAACGGCCGCGCCTGGGACGGATCGCGCAGGGATTCGGCTACTGGTTGCTCCTGATCGCTCTTGTTTCGCTCCTCGAAGCCTGGTTATACCCTGGACGCTATCGCTTCTCGTTTCCGCCTGAATGGTGGCGCTATCTTTTCCCGGCGCTGATCCTCATCCCCATCCAGACCAGCACCGAAGAGATTTTCTTCCGCGGTTATTTACTCCAGGCGTTGGGATTAAAAATCCGCAATCTGCCTTTGCTGATCCTGCTTTCCGCTTTGTTTTTTGCCTTGCCTCACCTTTCCAACCCGGAGGTTTCACAGAACTTCTGGCTGGTGATGAGTTTGTATTTTCTTACCGGCCTCGTGGCGAGCTGGATCACCCTGCGCGATCATGGCCTGGAGCTGGCGCTGGGGATGCACGCAGCGAATAACCTGTTTTCCCTGGTCGCAAATTATCCGAACAGCGCCATCAACATCCCTGCTATCTTTGCCATCCGCGAACTCGATCCTGTCTATGGTCTGGTGGCGCAGATTTTTGCCAGTCTGCTTTTTCTCTGGCTGGCTTTTCGGGGAAAGAACAACCAGAATGAGAGCGTTTGAGAGCAAGGGGCGCGTATCTTTTTGTCATCAAACGAGAGGTACAGTAATTTAACTGCCTGCCATAAGCACAAATGAAGAACCCTCTGCATCTTGTCATTGCGAGCGTAGCGCATGTCCCGAGCGTAGCGTGGGGAAAGCAATCTCCTGTAAGGGAGGGGATCGCTTCGCCGCCTGCGGCGGCTCGCAATGTAACGGTAGAAAATTTTCTACCGCAACAAAGATGGATAGCTGTTGGTTAGCTGGCAGGTGCTTGATCTTTACAGAGAGGTGAAAAGATGCGTCCCGTTGCAATTTTGGGAATCGGACAGACCCCGGTGGATGAACATTGGGAGAAATCCCTGCGCAATCTAGCCGCAGAGGCGGTTTTTGCTGCCCTGCAGGATGCCGGGCTGGAAACGGCGGATGCTCTCTTTGTCGGCAATATGCTTTCCCCGCTGGTAGATCGGCAAAATCACCTGGGCGCTTTGATCGCTGATTGGATCGGTTTTTGGGGCAAAGAGGCCTTCAAAGTCGAGGCCGCATGTGCCTCTGGTGCGGCGGCGGTGCGTGCAGCCATTCTGGCGGTCGCCAGCGGCGAGATCGAAACAGCCGTGGCGCTGGGGGTGGAGAAAATGACCGATACCATCGGCAGCCAGGTGACGGCAGCGCTGGCTACGGCCGCGGATGCGGATTACGAAGTGGAGCAGGGCGTTTCCTTTGTCGGCTTGAATGCCTTGCTGATGCGACGCTACATGCACGAACACGGATGGAAACACGCCGATTTTGCTCCCTTTTCGATCAATGCCCATGCCAACGCGTTGCACAACCCTTTTGCTCGCCTGCACGATGCGATTGACGTTCAGGCTTTTGAACGCTCGCCGATGGTGGCAACGCCGATCAACCTGCTGGATGCCTCGCCGATTGGCGATGGCGCGGCGGCGGTGATCGTGGTGCCGGCGGAGAAGGTGCAACCTTCCCATTCCCGGCCGCGGATTCGCGTCCTGGCTTCTACGGTAGCGACGGATAGCATTGCCGTCCATTCGCGCCGCGATCCGCTCTTCCTGCAGGCCGCCTTCCTCTCCGCCCGCCAGGCTTACCAGATGGCCGGCCTGCTCCCTGAAGCGATAGACCTCTTTGAGCTTCATGATGCTTTCACGATCATGGCTGCGCTCTCGCTGGAGGCATGTGGATTTGCGGAACGCGGTCAGGCGCCGCGGCTGGCGCTGGAAGGGGAGATCACTCCCCAGGGGCGCATTCCCATCTGCACGCGAGGCGGTCTCAAGGCGCGCGGCCATCCGGTCGGCGCCACCGGGGTCTATCAGATCGTGGAAGTCGTGCAGCAACTCCGCGGCCAGTGCGGCCCTACGCAGGTGGCCGATGCCCGTATCGGCATGGCGCAAAATATCGGCGGCAGTGGCAGCACCATTTACACCCACATCCTTCAGGCGGAAATGTGGTAAACTTATGCCAGTCATACTTCCCAGGTATATGTGCACGTCGAAACATGGTCTTTGAAGACGTGTTTGGTGTGAGCTAAATCGAAGAATACCTATTTGCTCACCAGTTCCGATTGCTACGGGAACGAATGGTTCCCAAGACACGGGAGCAAGGCATTTACACCGATCAGGATGTCTTTGAGCAGGTTTCATGAGAGTTGGGCTCGACACCAATGTTCTTAAGTTTCGCAAAATTGACATTGTACGGCCTGCGGAATTCGCGGAATATGAAGCGGCCAGGTCGGCGGAGGCACCTGACCCCTTGCTGCAGCCAACTCGGCGCCATGGGGTGGGCAGACGGGATGGCGTGAGCAAGCGATGTCTGTAGTGCCTGGTGCTGAAACGGGTAAACAAAGTGAGCATACAAACAAAAGCGCATATCGTATCTCTTATTCAAGAGCACCAAGGCCAGATCAGGAACCTGGACATCAAAAGACCAGGCCTGTTCGGCTCCTTTGTCCATGGGCAAATTGAAGTATGAGTTCAGAAGCAACTCAAGCGCGTGCCCTTTGCATCGAAGACGATCCCGAAATGATCGATCTGATCCGCCTCATTCTCCAGCGCAGGGGGATAGAGGTGCAAGGCGCAACAGGCGGTGCAGAAGCCTTGCAGATTCTGGCTCAGGATCCGTTGCCCGATCTGATCCTGCTCGATCTCATGATGCCGGATATGGATGGCTGGGCTGTCTATCAACGCCTGAAAGCCGATGCGCGCACAGCGCACATACCGGTCATCGTGGTCACTGCGCGCGCCCAGAGCATTGATCGCCTGGTCGGACTCCAGATCGCCAGAGTGGATGATTACATTGTCAAACCTTTCAGCCCCCAGGAACTTCTGGCAAGTGTAGAAAAAGTGCTTGCTCGTCGTGCTGCTTGAAAATCTATGTCTCGTTACGTCTTCGTTCAAAACGCTCAACGGCCCTTTTCCATTTCCCCGCGCGTTCGCTATTGTGATAGTTTCCTCTGTCAGCTTCGTGGCCTGATGTTCCGCCGCTCCCTGGATGTCGAAGAGGGCCTGCTCCTTGTGCAACCCCAGGATGGTCGGCTGGCGAGTGCGATTCACATGTTGTTTGTACCGTTTCCGCTGGCGGTGTTCTGGCTGGATACCCAGCTCCGGGTGGTGGATAAAGTGCTGGCTCAGCCCTGGCGGCCGGCCTATTTTCCCCGTCAGCCGGCACGCTACGTTTTAGAGCTACATCCGGCCTATTTCTTGCTTCTCAATGCCGGTGAAAGCATCGTTTTGCATGACGCTTAAGCGATTGTTGCTCTTCCTGGTTCTGCTTTCGCTTTTCCCGCTCCTCCCTGTTCAGGCACAGGGAGGCACGGCTGTTTATATCGTGCAGCCGGGGGATACCCTTTCCAGCATTGCCGAACGTTTTCGCCTTTCCCCTCAATCCATTATCAGCGCTAACGGCCTCGCCAACCCCAATTTCCTGCAGGTGGGCCAGCGATTGATCTTGCCGGGCCTCGATCTCGCAGGTACTCTGACCACGCTCCCTGTCCAGCCGGGCATGACGTTTGAGACCCTTGCCCGGCAATACCACATGGATTCCGCCCCGCTGCGGCGCGTCAATCGCCTGATCTCGCCGGATCAGATTTACATCGGGCAGACTTTGATTGTGCTGCAGGAGGCGATTGAGAAGACCCCGCCCGCTGCGCTGATCCTGCGCCCCGGCGAATCCTGGCTGGAAGCGGCGGTGCGCCAGGGGATCAATCCGTGGTCGCTCCTGGACTTGAACAACGCCGCGCACCCCGAAACCATGCTGCCAGGGGAAACCTGTTTTGTGCCCTCTTCCGAAACCCGCGAGGCTCCTTTACAGATTTTGCCGCCCTCGTTCCTCAGCGCCTCCCTGGAACCTTTGCCGCCCCTTCAAGGGGATACCGTGGAGATCAAAATCAAGCTTGCGCCGGGTTTTACGCCCGCTGGCCGGCTGGGTGATTATGAGCTACATTTCTTCCCACTCCCCGATCAGACCTGGGTGGCGTTACAGGGCATTCATGCGATGCTGGAGCCGGGATTCTATCCGCTGCACATCGAGGCCAGGGCGGCAGAGGGATCGCAAACCTTTGAGCAGAAAATCCTGATCGGGGATGGAGGCTACCCCCAGGATCCGGTGCTCTACGTCAAGGATGAGACGACGATTGATCCGAAGGTCATGGATGCCGAATGGCAGCAGGTGCTCCAGATCACGGCTCCGGTCACGCCGGAGCGACTCTGGGAGGGTACCTTTCAAAGCCCGGCCGCCCTCTTCCCGGAGCCTGAATGCTTTACCTCGCGGTTTGGCAATCGTCGTGAGTATCGTGCCCAGAACAATCCTGAAACGGTGTTCTATTCGTTTCACACTGGCGTGGATTTTTGCGGTGGAGCGGGGCTGAGCATCGCAGCCCCGGCAGCCGGCGTGGTGGTTTATACCGGCACGCTCAATGTTCGCGGCAATGTCACTTTCATCCATCATGGGTGGGGCATCTATACAGGATACTTTCACCAGGCGCAGATCTATGTGCATCCCGGCGATAAAGTGAAGCCGGGGCAGATCATTGGGGTCGTCGGTGATACGGGCCGTGTGACCGGCGCCCACTTGCATTGGGAACTTTGGGTGAATGGCGTTCAGGTCAATCCGATCCCCTGGCTACAACGGACGTTTCCCTGATCCTTGCGCAACGACGCAGCGATATGACGAAGGACTCTATGGAAAACCCTCACGGACACCCAACCTCTGAACACTCTCTCCTTTCCCGCTGGTGGGATATGATCCTCCAGTGGGGAATGGGAGAAAGCATCTTTCGCGCGCTCTTGGGTCTGACGGCTTTCGCGGCGCTCTTCCTGAGCACGCTTTTCTTGCAGAACTTCTACCATCGGGTGATACAGGCTCGCACAGCGGAGCAGCAGAAACAGGTGGTGCAGCTTCAGCAGCAGGCTTCGCTCTCCCTGCCCCCGCTCCTGACACAGCAGTCGGCTCAGGGTCTGGTGCGCCAGACTTCCCTGCATACCATCATCCCGAACCGTCCCCGCCAGGAAGTGGTGAAGTATGTCGTGCAACCGGGCGATACGGTGTTTGGGATCGCCGAAAAATTTGGCCTGAAGCCGCAGACGATCCTCTGGGCTAATTACTACACCCTGCTGGACAATCCGCACAGCCTGCGACCGGGACAGGAGTTGAACATCCTGCCGGTGGATGGCACATATTATCAGTGGCAGGAAGGGGATGGCCTGAACGGTGTGGCGCGCTTTTTCGGGGTCAAGCCCGAAGATATTATCAATTTCCCCGCAAACCATCTCGACCCGAACACGATTGGGGATTATGCACATCCCAACATCAAGCCCGGAACATGGCTGGTGATCCCCGGCGGCCGGCGCGAATTCGTCTCCTGGAGCGCGCCGATTGGCGTCACGCGACAGAACCCGGCCATTGCCCGCGCCCTCGGCCCTGGCGCATGTGGTCCGGTCAACGGCGGCGCAGTCGGTTTTGGTACCTTTATCTGGCCAGCAAACAAACACTACCTCTCCGGCTATGACTATTCCCCGGAAATGAACCACTACGGGATTGACATTGCTGGCAATCAGGGGGAGGCGGTCTATGCCTCCGACGCCGGGGTGATCGTCTATGCCGGCTGGAACGATTGGGGCTATGGCAACATGATCATCATTGATCACGGCAACGGGTTTCAGACGCTATACGCCCACCTGAGCGCCCTGAACGTTGTCTGTGGCCAAAGCGTGGGGCAGGGAGATGTGATCGGCGCGATCGGCACCACGGGTCGCTCCTCCGGCCCTCACCTGCACTTCGAGATTATCTCCAGCTCCGCCAAGGTCAATCCCTGGAACTACTTGCCGCCGCCGTGAGGGGACGTCAACGAACAGGGGAACGAATAAGCGAATGGGGAGCGCAGACGACAAACCGCAGATAGAGACTGCGAACGGCAGCAGGATACCCTCTTCCTGTCACACGGGGTGGGGGTGAGCCGTGTCAGATGCAGGACTGAGCAATTACGGGCTTTCGTAACGGTTCAGTCTTGCGTCAAAACTGTTGGGTTTGTCATTGCGAGAAGCGCTCTTTTCCTCAGGCGGTCAATCTGGCCTGATAAATGGGAGATTGCTTCGCCAGAAAACGGCTTGCAATGACATGGCTGAATCGTTACGGGCTTTCTTTGCAGTAGATGACTTAAAAAAAAGACTTATCCTTGTGGAGGTTATTTGCTCATATGAGCAGAAGAAGTAAGAAAAAAGAAAAGTTGCGCATTATTCCCCTGGGAGGCGCCGGGGAAGTTGGGAAAAATATGACCGCTTATGAGTATGGGGAGGACATCCTGGTGGTAGATGCCGGGATCATGTTCCCGGAGAATGACATGTTGGGGATAGACTACATTATCCCGGATTTTCAGTATCTGCTGGATAAGCCTCAACGGGTGAAAGGGATTCTCATCACCCACGGACACGAAGACCATATCGGCGCCATTCACCACGTGCTCCAGCGTATCCCGGCGCCGGTCTACGCCACACCGCTGACCCGCGGGTTGATCGAGGGGAAGCTCGCCCGCAACGGCATGGCCAACAAGGCGCAATTGATCACCATCCAGGCCGGGGATTCTTTCAGGGTTGGGGCGTTCCTGATCGAGACGTTCCATGTCAGCCATTCCATCCCGGATGCGATTGGGCTGGGGATTACTTCTCCGGCCGGTCTGGTGGTACATATGGGCGATTTCAAATTCGATCAAACACCGGTGGATGGCTGGCCAACGGATTACGCCAAACTCGCCGAGTTCGGGCGGCGAAACGTGGACCTGTTGCTTTCGGATTCAACGAATGCCGAACGTCCTGGTTGGACACCTTCGGAGAAGGTGATCGAATCGGCGTTTGAACGCGTCTTCGCTCAGGCACGCGGGCGGATTATCGTGGCGACTTTCGCTTCGCTCATCTCGCGCGTGCAGCAGGTGGCCGATATTGCCCTGCGCTTCGGGCGGAAGATGGCCTTTGCCGGCACGAGCATGGTGGATAACGTCAAGATTGCCCGCCGCCTGGGGTATCTCAAGCTCCCAGATGCCTTGATCGTGCCCCTGGAGCAGGCTTTGAATTTGCCCGATCACCAGGTCGTGATCATGTGTACCGGCTCACAAGGGGAACCCTCCTCGATCATTGGGCGCCTGGCAACCGGTACCAACCGCCAGTTCGACCTTAAGCCAGGGGATACGGTTGTCCTTTCCTCCCATCCGATTCCTGGCAACGAGGAAGCTATCAGCCGCACGATTAACCGCCTTTTCCGCCGTGGGGTGGAGGTCATCTATGATGCGATTGCGCCGGTGCACGTTTCTGGCCATGCCAGCCAGGAGGAGCAAAAACTGCTGATCAACCTGGTGCGCCCGCGATATTTCATGCCCATTCACGGCGAACTGCGCCAGCTTAAGCGTCATGCGGCGCTCGCGGTGGAAGTGGGCATCCCTCCGGAGAACGTCGTGGTGGTCGAAAATGGCCAGGTTGTGGAGCTGATGGATGGACAGGTTCAGCTTGCGGAGCGCATTCCGGGCGGCTATGTCTTCGTAGATGGCGAAAGCATTGGCGAGATCGATCACGGGGTGGTGCGTGAGCGTGAGCAACTGGCGCGCGGCGGAATTTTCCTGATTGACCTGAACATTGACAGGTACAGCGGTCGCCTGCTCCACGAGCCGGAGATCATCACCCGTGGCTTTATCTCGCCGGAGGATGCCGAGCGCATTCTGCCGGAGGTGCGCAAACGCATCACCAACCTGATCCATGGCGGCGGCCTGGACAATCCGAAGGACATCGAGGCGGCGGTGAAATCCTATCTTTATAACGAGACGCGTCGCCGCCCCCTGGTTCTTGTTACCCTGACCCGGACCTGAAATGCTCAAACACTGGCAGATTGCTGCACCACTCACTGCCGAGGCCGAACGGGAACTTGCGGCGTTTCCTTTCCCGTTGCGCCAGCTTCTGTTCAACCGCGGCTATGCGACCGAGGCCGCGGCGCGCGCTTTTCTCAATCCACCGCCCGCCTTCGATGGCTATCCGCTGGACACGGAGGCCGCTGTAGACCGCATCCTGTTTGCCCTGCGCCATCAGCAAAAGGTGATCGTCTACGGCGATTACGACGTGGACGGCGTGACGGCGACCGCGCTCCTGGTGGAGGCCTTCCAGGCGTTGGGAATGCAGGTCGAGAGCTATATCCCGAACCGCTTTGAGGAGGGATATGGCCTGAACGTGGAGGCCTTGCGTGAGCTTAAAGAGGCCGGCGCTGAACTGGTGATCAGCGTGGATTGTGGCATCCGCTCGATCCAGGAGGCCGAATTTGCTCGCTCCATCGGTCTGGATTTGATCATTACCGATCATCACCATCCTCACACCCCCTCCCCATTACACGGGGTAGAGACCCCCTCCCCGTTGCATGGGGGGGAGTGGATGCCTCCTGCGCTGGCGGTGATCAATCCAAAGCGGGCTGACGATCCGTATCCGGAAAAACATCTGGCGGGGGTGGGGCTGGCATGGAAGCTAACGCAAGCCCTGGCCGAGCGTCTCCACCCCGTTTCGCGGGGTGGGGGGGTCTCCGTTCTCCGTACCCTGCCCTTGTTAGAGCTGGTGGCCCTGGGCACCGTTGCCGATCTGGCGCCTTTGCATGGGGAGAACCGGGGGCTGGTGCGCGCCGGCCTGAAGGAACTGCGGAATACGACGCGTCCCGGTCTGCTCTCGCTGGCGAAGCTGGCCGGATTGAACCTGGCATCCGTCACCGCCACGGATATTGGCTATATCCTGGGGCCGCGCCTGAACGCGGCCGGGCGTCTGGAATCGGCGCTGGATGCGCTTCAGCTGTTGCTCAGTCGCGATGTCTTCCAGGCCGGCCTGCTTGCGCAGCGACTGGAGTCCCAGAATCGCCAGCGTCAGGCGTTGACGCGCAGCATTCAGGCCGAGGCGGAGCGCCTCGCGCTGGAACGGGCCGGCGGCGAAGTGCCTCCGTTGCTTTTCGCCGTCCATCCGGAGTTCAACGTCGGGGTGGTGGGGCTGGCTGCAGCCCGCCTGAGCGAGCGTCACTATCGGCCGGCGATTGTGGCGCGTCAGGATGCGGAGACCACCCGCGGCTCCTGCCGCTCCATCCCGGAATTCCACATCACCCAGGCCCTGGATCAATGCGCCGATTTGCTGCTGCATTATGGGGGACATGCAGCGGCGGCCGGTTTTACAGTACCGAATCGAAATCTGCCCGAATTCATGGAGCGCATGGAGTTACTGGCGGCAGAAGCTCTGGCAGGGAAAGATTTGCGCCCCACCCTGTGGGCGGATGTGGAAATTCCGCTCAGCAGTATGGGGGTGGAGGTCTGGAAACAAATCCAGTATCTGCAGCCGGTTGGTTATGGCAATCCTGAGGCCACCTTTGTCTCGCGAGGTGTGCGCGTGCGTCAGGCGCGGGCCGTTGGTAGCGGGGGAGAGCATCTGAAACTCACCCTGGAGGACGAACGTGGCCTGGTGTGGGATGGGATCGGCTTTCGCCTGGGATCGCTGGCAGGGGAGCTCGCCTCTGGCAGCAGGGTGGACATGCTCTATACGCTGGAGATCAACGAGTACAATGGCCAGCGAAGTTTTCAGTTGAATGTGAAGGATATTCGCCGGGTTGCGTAATTGCAGCAGCAAGCGAAGAGAGTGTTGACATTCTGAAAAATGGATGTATAATCAAATCAAGAGTTTGCGGTTTAGATAGTAAGTGGCAGGAATTGCAGCGCGTTTTTGATATTTGCAAGCTACAAATGGTTATGAGGCAAGTTGCAGTTAAAACCACAGTTAGCCTGCTTCACGAGAGCAAGTTTGTGTAAGAAGTGCGAAGAAAGGAGCAATTTATGAGAGGAGAGATACTCGTAGCAGAATTTGGGAGTCAGCGCGAAATAGGAAGGTGGTCAATATGGCCATACCCATTTGTTCGGCGTATTCAGCATCCCGAAATAGCAAAGGCTGGAGCGAATTTCATCATTGTAAGAAAGATCAGCCCAAGAGCATTAACTGTTCGTGTGGAACTAAGCGTCCAATTGTCGCTTTATGAGGGGAGACTCGTCGAGAGACCTATTGTTCAAATGGAGCCCAATTCTGTTTACGGGTATGTTAGAGTGAAAGGAGACAACCTATGGTTTCCGCCAATCTCTCTTGACCCCTCGAGCCTTGGTAAAGGCGTCTCAGAATGGAGTAGATTGGCGAGAAAATATGCGACCGATCTTTGGATAGAGAGCAAAATAAGCGAGCGTGCTTCCTTAAACGTTCCCATTACAGAAGGTGCTACTTCAGGTGAATCCCTCTTTGGACAAGCCTTAAAAGCCTTAGAACAAGCCAATACATATCTCAAGGCGTTAGAGGAGTTTTCTGCCTCGCCACCTGAAGTTAACTCTGATGAGATAGACAGACTTTTTAAGACCATCTTGCGCTCTCCTGGCTTAGCAATTATTTATTGGGTTGAGTGAGCAGGCTAACCCGCGCATCCAGCCGACAGCGCTCCGCTTCGCTCCGCGCTGCGGCTGATGCGCAGATCGTTGGGCGGCATTACGGAAACGCATTGGCCCAGCAGAGAGTAGCCATGATAAAATTTAGGTGGAGTAGAAATATGGAAACAAAGATACGACAGACCCACGCCGATTTGATAAAGGCTATCGCGGACATCGCTGCCACCATGCCGCTGGCGCGCACAGTGCAACTTTATCAGTTCGCGCTCTTTCTCAAGACACATCCGTTGCCTACCGAAGAAACCTTTGAAGAAATAGCGGCGGATGAAGCGATATGGGACACGCAATTTACGGCAACCGACGATGATAAGTTAGCGGCGCTGGTAGCGGCAGTCGAAGCCGAGATCAATGAAGGTAAAGAATTGCCGATGTTCGATGAACACGGCGAATTCATCGAACATCCATGAAATCGCGATCTACGCTGTCATTCTGGCAACATTACTGGGCTTTGCCACCAGAAATCCGCCAACGAGCGCAACAGGCCTACAAATTGTGGCGAGATAATCCAGCCCATCCAGCCTTTTCTTCAAACGAGTGAAAGAAAACCAGCCAGTTTACTCAGTGCGCATTGGTTTGGGATACAGAGCGCTTGGATTGCTGAAAGGTGACACAGTAACGTGGTTTTGGATTGGTACGCATGACGAGTATGAGCGGCTCCTCAAGTAAAAAAATCAGCAAATCTTTGCCATGCCGCCCAACATGCGCATTCACCCGACAGGCTCCGCTCGCTGCGCTCGCTCCGCGCTGCGGCTGATGCGCGAGCCGTTAGCCCGCTCTCGTCACAGTTTCCGCACGTGGAAAGGATGATAACAATGATGAACGCCGAAGACATTGTGACTAAATTAAGAGAATTGAGACCTATAATTACCACTCGTTACAAGGTAAAGGAAATCAGTCTTTTTGGTTCTTTTGTTCGCGGGGAACAAAATGCAAACAGTGATATTGACATCTTGGCGGAGTTTGATGAGGGAGCAGACTTGTTTGATTTGATAGGACTAACACTGTATCTGGAAGAGATACTCCAGCGCCACGTGGATGTTGTTCCTAAACGCGCTCTTCGGACAGAGTTGCAAGAACCAGTTCTCCGCGAGGTCATTGCTGTATGAGAGACTATACCCTCTACCTAAAAGACATTTTGGCGGCGATAGACAGTATTGAAAGATTCACCGCAGGGATGGATTTGGACGCATTTCAGGCAGATGACAAGACCACGAGTGCTGTGATGAGAAAACTTGAAGTCATCGGCGAAGCCGTAAAACAGATACCTGATGAAATACGCCAGAGGCATGCCCAAGTTCCGTGGCGGGAAATGGCAGGGATGAGAGACAAGTTGATTCATTTCTGAGTCCACTGCAAAAACTCACCACGGAACACATAGAGCACACAGAGCATGTAAATTTTATGAATAAAAGGATAATTTTTTGGCCATTGGGCGCATGTAAGAAAAATTTTCACAACCCTATTTTCAATGAAAGATAAAATTAGATTTAGTCTCTGCGATCTCCGTGGTATCTGTGGTGGAAAGATCAGCTTTTTGCAGTGAAGTCATTTCTATTTTGGCGTAGATTACCGTTTGGTTTGGAGAGCAATCAAGGAGCGGCTTCCTCAAGTCAAAAGGGAGATTCAGAAAATTCTGCAAGAAGCGGGCTAACCCGCGCATCCAGCCGACAGCGCTCCGCTTCGCTCCGCGCAGCGGCTTAAGCGCGAGCCGTTAGCCCGCCTGTACATCATGGCACACGGTGCTTGACGGCTGCCAGACTCTCATCTGCGGCGGTTATGGCCTTTCCGCAGCAGGTGGATTGTCTGAGGGGGATGTGCCAGGCTGTGTTGCTCTCCTTGTGGGAATGAACATTGTGGAAATACACCGACCCTTTTGACTATAGTCGGTTTGAAGCGAGGGGGTGGAGCGGTGAGGGCAACTGTCAACGAATGGGGAACGAATGAACGAATAGATGACAGACCGCAAGATAGACTCCAGACCGCGGACGGCAGACCGCCGTAGGACAGGCTTTCCAGCCTGTCAGGAAGACCGCCAGTGAACGAGGAATGAGGAAAAACTTCGTGACTTTGTGACCTGGTGTTTTTTTTGTTTTCTCACCACGAAGGCGCGAAGACACAAAGGGATAAATATATTCCAGACTGTGGCACGACGGGCTTTCGGGCCTGGCGCGGGGCAAGCCCTCAACGAATTTTTTAACGAATGGCATCTTCCATTCGTTGACGGTATGGCCTGAAAAATTGGGCGCCGAATCCTGAAAAATCTCTTTCCCTCTACCGGCAGATGCATTCTCAGAGGGATGCCCCCAAACTGTGACCCTCCTGCCTTTTCTCAGAGTATATTAAAGCGATCCAGATATAATCGGTTTGTGAGTGCAGAGCAGAAACTTATCACATTGAGAATATAAAGCCTGTTTTCATTTTACTCAGGAGGTTGCTATGCCACGCACAAAATTTTTGATCGGAGGCCTGTTAATTCTGGCTGCGGTTGCTTATCTGATCGCTTCTTCTACGGTCGCGGCAGCGCAATATTTTCTGACCGTTGACGAGGTGAAGGCAAAAGGGAGCGAGGTGATCGGGAAGAATCTGCGCGTTTCGGGCGCGGTGATCGGTGATACCATTCAGTACGATCCGCAAACCCTGAAGTTGACCTTTGAGGTTGCTCATGTGCCGGGCGATAACAAAGAAGTGGAGGCGCAGGGCGGGCTGACGGCCGTGCTCCATGCAGCTGTGACCGATCCCACCCGTTCCCGCATCAAGGTGGTGTATATCGGCCCCAAGCCTGATCTGCTGAAGAACGAGGCGCAGGCGATCATGACCGGTCACCTCGGCAGCGATGGCGTCTTCTATGCCGATGAGTTGCTGCTGAAGTGCCCAACCCGTTATGAAGAGGCAGTGCCCCAGCAAGCGCAAGGGAACTGAAGTGCGCATTCACCCTTTGCACCGATGAGGAGACCCAACCGGGCAAGGGTAAGCGTTTTCCCTGCCCCCTCGGTTGGGGTTATTTTGGCAGAGTCTTATAAACGGAGAAGAATGTATGTTACCTGAAATTGGATTTGGCATGCTGGTGCTGGCGTTTACCGCAGCCGTTTATAGCGTTCTTGCCGCTTTGCTGGGGGAGCGCCATCAACGCGCCGACCTGGTCGAAAGCGCGCGTCGATCTCAGCTTCTCACCTGGCCTTTGTTGACCATCTCCGCGGTCTCGTTGATTGGGTTGCTGGTCAATAACCGTTTTGATGTCTCTTTTGTCTATGAAGTGACCAGTCGCTCGATGCCCACGTATCTCAAAATCACGGCCTGGTGGGGAGGACAGGCCGGTTCCCTGGTCTTCTGGGCGTGGTTGATGGCGGCGTTTGCTTCCCTGGTCACTTTGCGCAAATGGGATCGCGATGCGGAGTTCCTGCCCTGGGTGATCGTGGTGACCTCGACGACGCTGGCATTCTTCCTGGGGCTGGTGATCTTCGCGGAAAATCCCTTCACTCGCTACTGGCAGACGATGAGCGGCGATGTGGTAGAGCGGATGTTCCGCCCGGCCGGCACGCTTCCGTTTGTGCCTCAGGATGGCCAGGGTCTGAACCCGCTGCTTCGCCACCCAGGGATGATCGTGCACCCTCCGCTGCTTTACCTGGGGTTTGTCTCCTTCGTCATTCCCTATGCCTTTGCCATGGCTACCCTGATCACCGGCCGCACGGATGATCGCTGGATCCACATCACCCGACGCTGGACGCTGTGGGCCTGGCTTTTCCTCTCCCTGGGATTGGTCTTTGGCGCACGCTGGGCCTACGATGTGCTCGGATGGGGAGGCTATTGGGGGTGGGACCCAGTTGAAATCGCGGCGTTCATGCCCTGGTTGAGCGGGACCGCGTTCCTGCATTCGGTGATGATCCAGGAAAAACGCGGTATGCTCAAGCAATGGAACATGCTCCTGATCATCCTGACCTACGATCTGGTGATTTTCGGCACCTTTCTCACCCGTTCGGGCGTACTCTCTTCGGTACATGCGTTTGCCCAGAGTGCCATCGGCCCAGCCTTTTTTGGCTTCATCGGCCTGACGTTTGTGGCTTCTGTGGCTTTGTTACTGTATCGCTGGAATGCCCTGCGCGCCGAGGCGGAGATGAAGTCCATGCTCTCCCGCGAGGCGCTTTTCCTGCTCAACAATTTGTTGTTCCTGAGCGTGCTGATTGTCTGCTTTTGGGGCGTTATCTTCCCGCTGCTTTCCGAGCTGGTCACGGGGCAGAAGGTTACGGTTGGGCCTCCTTTCTATGAGCGGGCGACTGCACCGCTGTTTGCCGGGATCATGGCTTTGATGGCGCTGGCGCCGCTTTCGGCCTGGGGAAGATCCACCTGGAAGACGCTCGGGCGCGCTATCTGGAAACCCGCCCTGCTCGCTTTGCTGATTACGCTGGGGTTATGGTTCGGCGGGATGCGCAATCTGGTGGCGATTATCGGTTTCTTCCTGGTGGCCCTGGTGACGCTGGTGACCCTGTATGAGATATGGCGCGCCACCCGCGCCCGTCAGAAGGCGCAGAAGGAACCTTTCCTGATCGCCCTGGGCAGGCTTTTTGCACGCAATCGGCGCCGCTACGGGGGATATCTGGTGCACATTTCCATGATGATGATGGCATTGGGTATCCTGGGGATCGAGCTTTTCCAGTCCGAAACGCAGGCCACCCTGCGCGTGGGAGAGTCCATCAACCTGAGCGGGTATCAGGTACGTTACGACGAGATTGCGCGTTTCCCTGCTCCGGATGGTCGCGAGGTCACACGGGCGGTGGTGAGTGTGTATCGGGATGGAAAATATCTCGCCGAGCTTCATCCGCGCATTGACTTTTATTTTGATACGCAACAGCCGATGACAATCCCCGGACAATACAGTACTCTGGCGGATGATCTGTATGTGTTGCTGGTGGACTGGCAGCCGGTTTCTGCAGAGCAGGCGACCTTTAAGGTGTATCATAACCCGCTGGTAAACTGGTTGTGGTTGGGAGCGCTGGTATTCATCGCGGCTATCCTGATTGCGGCCTGGCCGCAGCCGGAGATGGAAGTGCTGCCTGTGAGGGCTGCAGACCGCTCGCCGCTGCGAGTGGGTGCTTCCGATTGAGGAGGAAGAAGGGATGACGAAGTGTGGTTTTTCCATCGCGGTTTTGCTTGCCATTCTGCTCCTCGGTGTTCTCGCCTTTTTTCAGCCTCGGCAGGTGACCCTGGCGCAAGGCGGGATGCCTACCGATGATGAGGTGAACCGCATTGCGCGTCAACTCTATTGCCCGGTTTGTGAGAATACGCCGCTGGATGTTTGCCCGACGGAAGCGTGCCGCCAGTGGCGGGAGTTGATCCGCCAGATGCTGGCAGAGGGCAAGAGCGAGGCAGAGATCAAGCAGTATTTTGTGGAATATTATGGGGCGCGTGTGCTCAGTGAGCCGCCGCGGCAGGGATTTAACTGGATTGTTTATGTGCTACCACCCCTGATGATCCTGGCTGGCGTGGTTTTGCTCTTCCGCACGTTGCGCGGCTGGGTCAAACCCGCAGCGGTAGATGAACAAGAGGTCGAGCAATTGAGCGCCGATCCGCTGGTACGAAAGCTGGAAGAAGATTTGCGCAGGAGAGAAAAATGACAGAACATCCAACATCTGCCTCAAGGCCCGGAGTACCCCTCTGGGCGCAAATCATGATCTGGAGCGGGTTGTTGGGGCTGTTGATCATGATCGGGATCGGGCTGGCGCGGGCGCAGCAGGGCACTATCCAGCGCGGCGACCGCGTGCCCAGCAATTTGACTCTGAACCTGTACCAGGGATATGAGTATAACGGTCAATCTCAGGTTCGCTTTGATGCGCTGCGCGGCAAAGTGGTGCTGGTCAATTTCTGGGCCTCCTGGTGCAAACCTTGTGAGCAGGAAGCCGCCGAGCTACAGCAGGCCTGGGAATCCTACCAGTCCAGCGGCCAGGTCGTTTTCCTGGGGGTGGATTATGTGGATACCGAGCCGGAGGCGCGGATTTATCTCAAGAAGTTCAACATCACCTTCCCCAATGGGCCAGACTTGGGAACGCGTCTCGCCCAACGCTTCCGTATCAAGGGAGTGCCGGAAACGTATATTCTGGATCGCAATGGTGTGGTTCAGTATGTGAAGGTGGGCCCCTTCCAGTCGGCGCAGGAGATTCAGATGATCATAGACCAGGTTCTGCTGCGGCCATAGGGAGGCATCATGGATATTGGCGCGCTTTTGATCCTTTTGGCGATCTTGCTGATGATGGCGGCCTATCTGGCTCAGCCGTTTCTCACTCCCCGTCGGCGGCGTGTGACGATGGAGGAGCGGCGTTATTCCTCCCTGCTGGCCGAGTATGAGCGAGTGCTCAGCGCATTGCAGGAGCTGGATTTCGATCACCGTCTGGGGAAAATTCCGGAAGAGGAGTATCCGCTGCTGCGGGCAGAGTTGCTCAAAAAGGGCACGACCTTGCTGCAGGAACTGGAGGCCTGGCGCGAGCGCATTTCCGAGGCCGAGGCGGAACAGAGGCTGGAGGCTACCCTGGCCGAACGCCGCGCACAACGCGCCCAGGAGTCGAGCGCCGGCTTAAGCGACGAGGAGCTGGAGCGTCTGCTGGCGAGACGCCGCGCCGCCCGCAAGGGGAAAGGCGAAGGCTTTTGCCCCGCCTGTGGGCATCCGGTCATGGAGGGGGATCGTTTTTGTCCTTCCTGCGGTGTGGCATTGCACCAGGAGAATTTAATAAGGAGTTAACTTTGAAGGCGCGATTGCCAATCCTTTCGTGGTTTTTGTTGCTGTTTCTGCTCGGTGGTTGCACCTTTACACTGGCGGCCGATATTACTCCGCCGCCGGATTATCGCTCTCCCACACCGCCCCCCACCCTGGGGCCGCTGTATCCGGCGGAAGCTCCCAGTGTAACGCGCGGCGCGGCCATCTACGCGGAGAAATGCCTGCCCTGCCATGGGGAACGAGGTCTGGGGGATGGCCCGCAGGGGAAACAGTTGCCCGTGCGCGTGACGGCGCTGGGGCTACCAGAGATCGGGCGCGCGGCCAGCCCTGCGGAATGGTATCGCGTGGTCACCCAGGGGAGGATGGATCGCATGATGCCGCCCTTCCGTAGCTTGAGCGATCAGCAGCGCTGGGATGTGGTGGCCTATGCCTGGACGCTGCACACTTCGGCGCAGGAGATCGAAGAGGGCAGGCAGATTTTTGAGCGTCTGTGCGCGGCGTGTGATACGCGTCTCTTCCGTCAGCAGGAGGAGATGGCGCAGCGCTCGGATCAGGAGTTGTTTGATTGGGTGACCAAAGGGAGCGCGGCTTTCCCAGCCATCCAGGGGATCAGCGAGGCCGAGGCCTGGAAGGTGGTGGCATACCTGCGCTCTTTGAGCTTTGCAGAGGCGATGGCGGCCTCCCTCACTGCGACGCCGACGCCTGCGCCCCAAACGCCGACTCCTGTATCTACCCCTGCTCCAGGCACCCCGGAGCCGGTGGAAACGGCTGCGCCTGGGACGCCCGCAGAGACCCCGGCTTCCCCGGCAGCGGAGCCTGGGGGCACGGCCATCGCCCCAAGTCCCGAAGCAGGCGCAACGGGAACCCTCCCGGTTGCGCAAGTCGTTTCCGGCAAGGTGGAGGCCGCCGGCGGCGCGCAGCTGCCTTCGTCCCTTTCCGTTACCCTTTATGGTTATGAGGCGGACGTGAACTCGATGCCTGTGGAGAAGGTGCGCCTCACTTCAACCCTCGCTCCGGATGGGAGCTATCGTTTTGAGGGGGTGGAAATGCCCGCCGGTCGTGTGTTCCTGGCCGAGGTGAGGGTGGATGGCGTGCGTTATGTCTCTTCGATGAGCATGGCGCAGGCGGGGCAGGGTGAACTCAGCCTGCCGACGATCCGCATCTATCCGGTGACGGAGGACTTTGACCAGTTGCGCATTGCGCAGGTGCATCTGCAGGTGGATGTGGGCGAAGGACAGCTCCAGGTGTTCAACGTGTATTCGGTGCTTAATCCCAGCCAGCAGGTGGTGCGGGTGAAGACGGATGGGAGCAGTCTGCCGTTTTTGAGTTTCCCGGAGGGCGCGTCGCAGACGGGGATCGAGCTTTCGCAGGATAGTGCTTCTCTGCTGGAGGCCGAAGGGGGCATTGCCTTGCCTCCCAGCGATCAGCCTTATGGGTTTATCGCCTTCTATACCCTGCCTTATACCCATCGCGTCCAGCTTCGTCAGCTGTTCCCATTGGGGAGTGATTCGCTGATTGTGATCCTGCCGCAGGGGATGAAGGCGCAGGGGGAGGGGATCGAGGATGCCGGCACGCGCACGTTCCAGGGGAATGTCTTTCATCTTTTCCGCAAGAACGGGATTGCGAGCGGGAGCACGCTGGAGTTGACGATTTCCGGGCGGCCACAGGCGACGAGCGTGACAAGCCTTGCGCCCTCGCAGAGCCTGTGGCTGGGAGCAGGCGCGCTGGGGGTGGCGCTGATTGTGATCGGGATGTGGTTCTACCTGCGCGGACGCCGGTCAATGGACGAGGAAGAGGTCGAGGAAAGCCCCTATGAGACCGAGGAAGAGGTGTTGGATGCCATTCTTGCTCTGGATGATTTGCACCGCGCCGGGAAATTGAGCGATGCCGCCTATCAGGAGCGACGGGCAGAATTGAAGGCGTTGCTGGAGGAAATGCGCCGCCATGATTGAGGTGCAACGCCTGATGAAGCGCTTCGGGCCGAAGGTGGTGCTGCGCGGGCTGGATTTTTCAGCTCATGCCGGCGAGTTTGTCGCTCTTTTGGGGCCGAATGGCGCCGGGAAGACGACTTTTTTGCGCATTCTGGCTTCGCTTTCGCGCCCGACCGCAGGGGTGGTGCGTATTGGGGGCTATGCACTGCCCCAGGAAGCGGCGGCGGTGCGTCGCACGTTGGGGGTGGTTTCCCATCAAACCTTGCTATATGGCGATCTGACGGCAGAGGAGAATCTGCTTTTCTATGCCCGCCTGTATGGGATCGAGCACGCCGGCCAGCGCGTCAAGGAGGTATTGGAGCTGGTGGGTCTGGAGCGACGGAGGGCCGATCTGGTACGTACCTTCTCGCGCGGGATGCAGCAGCGCCTTTCGATTGGGCGAGCCCTGCTACACGATCCGCAGGTTTTGTTGTTTGACGAACCGTATACGGGCCTGGATCAGGATGCTTCAGCGATCCTGGATCAGATTTTACGCACGGTGGCCGCTCAGGGGCGAACCATCCTGCTCACTTCTCACGATCTGGCGCGGGCGGAGGACCTGGCGACGCGTTTCGATGTGCTCTCGCGGGGGCGGATCGTGGCCTCTGCCGGACGCGAGGCGCTGCATCATTCCGGCTTGCTGGCCTTTTACCGTCAGGCGCTGGAGGCGGCATGAAGCCACGCGCCCCCTTCCTGCAAAGTGTATGGGCGATCCTCTGGAAAGACCTGGCCGCCGAGCTTCGTTCGCGAGAGCTTTTTTCGGGGATGTTCATCTTCGCCTTGCTGGTGATCGTGATCTTCAATTTTGCTATGGAACTGGATGTTGCCACGCGGCGCAGCGTGACGGCTGGCGTGCTCTGGACGACGTTCTTCTTCGCGGGTACGATTGGATTGAGCCGCTCAATGGCCATGGAGAAAGACCGCGGCAGCCTGGATGGGCTACTCCTGGCGCCCGTTGACCGGGCGGCGATTTACTTTGGGAAGATGCTGGGCAATCTGTTGTTCATGCTGCTGGTGGAGGCGCTGATCCTGCCGTTATATAGCTTCCTGTATAATCAAAATCTCTTCAACGGTGGATTGTTCCTGGTGATCTTGCTCGGCTCGCTGGGCTATGCGGCCGTGGGAACGTTGCTGGCGAGTATGAGCATTCAGGCGCGGACGCGCGATCTGCTGTTACCCATCTTGCTTTTTCCGGTGCTGTTGCCGCTGGTGATCGGCGCAGTCAAGGCGAGCGGCGGCTATCTGAGCGGCGCAGCGCGGGAGGAAATTTTGCCCTTCTTGAATCTGCTGCTGACATATGATGTTATCTTTCTCTCCATTTCCTACATGCTTTTTGATTCTGTGATTGAGGAGTGAACCATGGAACGAAAACCCCTTGCGCTGACGGTGCTGGATATCCTTTCGGCGCTCAGCCTGTTGATCGCCACCTATCTGGCGCTCTTCTATGCGCCAACGGAGGCGGTGATGGGCGCTGTCCAGCGTGTGTTCTATTTCCATGTGGCGACTGCCTGGGTGGGGTTGCTCGGTTTTCTGGCGGCGGGGTTCGCCGGGGTGATGTATCTGGTGCGCCATGATCTGAAATGGGATGTGATCGAGGGGGCGGCGGTGGAGATCAGCCTGGTGTTCTTCTTTATCGCCATCGCTTTAGGTTCGATCTGGGCGCGCCCGGTCTGGAATACCTGGTGGACCTGGGACCCTCGCCTGACCACCGCAGCCATTACCGAGTTGGTCTATCTGGCCTATTTTATGCTTCGCCAGGGGATCGAAGAGGTGGAGCGTCGGGCGCGCTTCGGGGCTGTTTATACGCTGGTCGGGGCGGTGAGCGCGCCGGTGACCTTTATGGCCATTCGCCTCTTTCGCACCATCCATCCTGTGCTCTTCGGTGCTTCTTCGGAGGTGGCAAAGGGTGAATTTTCGCTCGCTCCGGGGATGCGAGTGGCTTTCTTTTTCGCCCTTTTCGCTTTTACGATCCTCTTCGTGGATTTGTTCTGGCATCGCATTCGCCTGGGACGCCTGGCCGCGCGCGTGGATCAGGCGCGACTCCAGGCTGGATGAAAATGGAGGGATGACATGCCGCCTGATACTTCTGCTTACATGACAGGTGGTTATCTTCTGTTCTTTGTGGTGCTGGGGATTTACCTGCTCAGTCTGGGGCTACGCTGGCGGAATCTTCGCCAGGAGCTTGAGATTCTGGAAGAAAAGGATGAGAAAGGCTAAAAATGCGCCTCAGTCGCTGGTGGTGGCTGGCGCTGGTGCTGCTGTCAGGCTGTAACCTGCTCGCATCCCTGCCCGCGACCACGCCTTCCCCCTCTCCTTCCCCCCTGCCTTCCCCTCTTCCCACTTCCGGGGTGACCGCCACCCCGGAAGTTTTACCTTCGCCTGCTGCTGACTCCGCGGTTGTGCCATCCGTTCTTTTGCCGTTACGCGAGGCGTTTTTCCTGGGGGATTATCATCGGGTGAAGATCGAAAGTGAACCGTTCCTTTCCGATCCCGATCCACAGGTACGTCAGGAGGTGCTCTGGCTGCGCTCGCAGGCTCTGTATGCGCAGGGGGATTACGCGACTGCCCTGAATACCATTCTGACGCTGTTACGTTCCAACCCGCGCCTGGAGCGCCTGGCCCAGGCGTATTTCCTGGCCGGGGAGATTTACAATACCCTGGGGCGCTATGCGGATGCGGCTGCGGCCTATCGTACTTATCTGATCTTGCGCCCTGGGGTGCTTGACGCCTTCGTGCAGGAACGCGCCGCGGATGCCCTGCTTCAAAGCGGTGATGTGGTCGGTGCGCTGGCGGCCTACGAAGCCGCGGCCAATGCCCCACGCCTGGACGACGGGCTGTACCTGCGTTTGAAGATGGCACGTGCGCGCATCGAGTTGGGAGATTACGGTGGCGCCATTGCGCTTTGCGATCAGGTGATCCAGGAAAGCGAGAACGACTATCTGAAGGCAGAGGCAGAATATGTGGCCGCAGAGGCCTTAGAGTCTCTGGGGCAACGCGCGGCTGCCCAGGAGCGTCTGCGACGGGCGATCCATGAATATCCACGCGCTTACTACGCCTATCAGGCACTGAGGCGGTTACTGGACCAGAATGCGATGGTGGACGACCTGGATCGCGGCATTGTGGATTATTATGCCGGGCAGTACGGGGTAGGGTTGGAGGCCATCCGTCGCTATCTCAGCACGCATTCGGAGCACGATGGTACTGCGGAGTTTTATCGCGCCCTGATTCTGCAGGCGCAGGGGGAGCAGGAGGCGGCGCTCCAGGCGCTGGATTCTTTTCTGACTCGCTACCCTTCCCATCCACGTTGGGCGGAGGCCTGGGAGATGAAGGCGGATTGGCTGGCCTGGGGGCGAGGGGATTGGAGCGGCGCAGCCAGCTCGCTCCTTCAACTGGCGGCTGCTCGCCCTGGCGACCAGAGGGCGGCGGATTGGATGTTTGCTGCCGCTCGCTTTTATGAGCGCGCCGGAGATTTTGCCAATGCTCAGGGCGTTTGGGAAAGCATTGTCCACTATTATCCTTCCAGCGCGCAGGCAGAAGAAGGGCTTTTTCAGGCCGCGCTGCTGCGCTATCGCCAGAAGGACTATTCGGGTGCGCTGACCGCCTTCCAGCAGCTTTTGCTCGTCACGACTTCCGCCGAGGGGCGGGCGCGGGCGCATTTCTGGATCGGAAAGGTGCAGCAGTCGCTGGGCGATCCAAAGGCCGCCGCCGAATCCTGGCGCCATGCGCAATCGCTCGATCCGACCGGTTATTACAGTGAGCGGGCGCGCGATCTGCTGTTGGGACGTAAGGTCTTTGAAACATCCAGGCAGCCCAATCTGTTCGTGGATTGGGAAGCAGAATGGCGTCAGGCGGCCTCCTGGGTGCGTCTGACGTTCAATTATCCCGCCGATCTGGACCTTTCCAGCCTGGGTTCTCTGGCCCAGGATGCGCGTTGGGTGCGTGGTCGGGAGTTCTGGGAACTGGGGCGCTACGATGAGGCCCATGCCGAATGGGAGGCGCTGCGCCAGGCCGTGAGCGGGGATGCTGCGGCGACCTTCCGCCTGATCGAGGCCTTTCGTCGTCTCCGGGTTTATGACCTGGCGATCCTGAGCGCCCGTCAGGTGCTGTATCTGGCCGGCCTGAGCGATGCCGCCCGTTCTTTCCACGCTCCGATGTACTTCAGCCATGTGCGTTATGGGCCTTATTATGGGGATGTCTTGCGGCCGCTGGCAGAGCAAGAGAATTTAGACCTCCTGCTCCTCTTCAGTGTGGTGCGTCAGGAAAGCCTTTTCCGTCCTGCGGCGCGTTCGGAGGCGGGCGCTCACGGTCTGATGCAGATCATGCCCCAGACGGCAACGGGTGTGGCGCGTCAGCTTGGCTGGCCGGCAGATTTCACCCCTGATGACCTCAGCCGCCCGCTCGTCAATCTGCGATTGGGGGTGCATTACCTGGCGACCCAGCGAAATTACTTTGGGGGAGATATATGGGTGGCGCTGGCGGCCTATAATGCGGGTCCGGGCAATGCGCTGGAGTGGAGCCGCCTGGCAGAGGGAGACCCGGACCTGTTTGTCGAGGTGGTGCGCTTTGAAGAGACGCGGCGCTACCTGCGCCAGATTTATGAGATGTACGTGATCTATCGCAATCTTTATGCAGCCGAGAGCACCTGAGGCAACAGGCGCGCCGCCTCTTCCACCTGGTCGGTGGAGCAGGAGAAGGCAAAGCGGATGTGCCCTTCGCCTGCCTTGCCAAAGGCCGAACCGGGCGAGGAGCCAATGCCGGCCTGATCGATCAGGTAGTTCGTCATGGACCAGTCATCGCGTGCACCCTGGTAACCAGGCCAGTCTTCGGTGATCTGGGCCCAAAGGTAAAAAGCGCCGGAGGGTTTGAAGGGCTTGAGATAGGGCGCTTTTTCTAAGGCGGCATAGAGCACATCCCGACGGTACTGGTATTCGCGCGCCATGGCGCGCGTCGCGTCCTGAGGCCCGTTGACGGCCGCGACCGCTCCCCATTGGGCCACGGAATTGACCCCGTTGATCGTGCAGCGCACGAGCTTCTTCACGCGTTCCAGGATGTTCTTTTGTGGGATCACCACATAGCCAACGCGCAGGCCGCTCATGGCGTAGGTCTTGGACATGGAGTAAACGCTGAAGGTGCGCTCCTCGGCGCCGGGCAAAGACCCAAGGCTGGTGTGAGTCTCCTCGTCGAAGAGCACGTGCTCATAGGCTTCATCGCTCACCAGGAACAGGTTGTACTTGTTGGCCAGGTCAACAATGGCTTGCAGTCGTTGGCGCGGGATCACGGCGCCAGTGGGATTGTGAGGGGTGTTGACGAAGATGCCCCGCGTGCGCGGCGTGATGGCAGCCTCGATGGCTTCGGGGAGATATTGATACCCGTCTTCCGGGCGCAGACGCACCGGGACCGGTTTCCCGCCCCCCAGGCGGATGTTTTCGCCGATCTCGGTCCACATTGGATCGGGGATGATGACCTCGTCGCCAGGCTCTAACAGGGCGCGAAAGAGCACATACAGCCCATGCATACCACCGTTGGTGACCACGATGTGATCGGGGGTGGGCACTTTCAACCCATTTTCCTGGGTGACTTTGCGGAAAAGCGCCTCGCGCAGCGGGGGAATCCCCGTAGAAGCGGTGTAATGGGTGTGCCCATCCCGTAATGCCTTTTCCATCGCTTCACGGACGTGCTCCGGGATGCTGAAGGATGGATCGCCGGATTCCAGGCGCAGTACTTTCTGCCCCTTTGCCTGTTGCTCCAGCAGGCGATCGCGCACCTGCACGATCGCGCCGAATGAGACACTATCAACAATATGTGACATTTTTCACCTCCACCAGGGCTAAGTTTGCGGGATTATACCACATGGGAAATGTAACCACCTAACATAAGCAGGTAGAAACTCCTATCCCATTTGTCATTGCAGGAAGTGAAGCAAAGCGGGGGAAGCAATTCTCTATCCCCTGTTTGCTATTTGCCTCTTGCGGTCTGCTGTCTGCGGTCCGCCGTCCGTTTTGCAGGGGATTGCTTCGCCGCTTGTGGTGGTTTGCAGTGACAGGAGGGTAGGTAGTTATGGAAAAATTCTTTCTAATCTACCCAAATGGGTGATGGAGAATGTTTGCTCGATGGGATAGAATACGAGCAGCTTCTATATTCCAAAAAGTTCCTGTCAGGAGGTTCTGATGAATTCAAAAGATTTGTTGGCTCGGGTTCGAGAGGATAATGTGAAGTTTATTTCCCTCCAGTTTACCGATGTGACAGGTGCGGTTAAGTCTGTGGATATGCCTGTCTCTCGTCTGGAGGTAGCGCTGGAAGAGGGGGTCTGGTTTGATGGTTCTTCGGTCGAGGGGTTTGCCCGTATTCAGGAAAGCGACATGCGCCTGGTTCTGGACCCGAATACCTATGCCATATTGCCCTGGTCACCAGCTGAACGGCGACGCGCGCGCGTTTTTTGTGACATTTACACTCCCGATGGCCAACCTTTTGAAGGCGATCCGCGGGGTACTCTCAAGCGTTTTTTGGAAAAACTCCGTGCTCGTGGCTGGATCTACAACGTTGGGCCGGAACCGGAGTTTTTCCTTTTCAAGGGTAGCAATGGTGGAGGCATCCATCCCGTGCCTCATGATGTTGGCGGATACTTCGATTTTTCAGCCGATGATGATGCGGTACGGGTGCGTACGCAGCTGATGGAGGCGCTCAAAGAAATGGGGCTGGATGTCGAAGTGGGGCATCACGAAGTGGCGTTGGGGCAGCATGAGATTGATTTCCGTTTTGCGGATGCGTTACGTACGGCTGACAATGTGCTCACTCTTAAGTACACCGTGAAGGCAATAGCGGCCCAACACGGCCTCATTGCCTCATTTATGCCCAAGCCGGTGTTTGGGATCAATGGTTCAGGGATGCACTGTCATCAATCGATCTTTGACCAGAATGGGAAAAATCTGTTTTTTGATGAGAACGACGAGTATAAGCTCTCTCGATTAGCCTACCACTTCATTGCTGGTCAACTGGCCCATGCCCGTGCGATGGCCGCGGTAGTTGCTCCGACAATCAATTCTTATAAGCGTTTGGTTCCTGGCTATGAGGCTCCAGTGTATATTGGGTGGGCACAGCTCAATCGTTCAGCTTTGATTCGTATACCACGCTATACTGAAGGCCGGCATCAGTCCATGCGGGCTGAACTGCGCTTCCCTGATCCTTCTTCTAACCCTTATCTGGCTTTCACTGTGATGCTGGCGGCGGCCTTGGATGGGATTGATCGCCAATTAGAGCCGCCAGCGCCGCTAACCAACATCAATCTTTATCATTTGACCCGAGAAGAGCGCGCTCAGATGGGAGTGCGAGAACTGCCTGGTTCATTGGCTGAGGCTCTGCGAGAGTTTGAACAGGATGAAGTGCTCAAGGATGCGCTTGGTCCGGTCACGACAGAGGCGTTCTTGCGCGCCAAATGGGCCGAAGTTGAAGAATACCGTATGAAAGTTACGGATTGGGAGATTCAACGCTATCTGGAAACAGCCTGAGGGGAAGAGGGATTCACTTGGATACAGACGGCAAATGCTTGCCGTCTGTATTTATCTCTGCGCATTTATGTGGCGTTTGGATGATAGATAGACGATTCGGGCTTTGCCTGCCCGTTTTGCCTGGTACATGGCCTGATCGGCCTGGCGGATCAATTCTTCATAATTTTTAAATTCCAGAACATCGGGTACAACTCCAATGCTTACAGTCAAATGAAATTCCTGATTCTCAATGGTGTAAGGTTTATGTAAATTGTTGCGGGTGCGTTCGAGCAGGTGGCTGGTTTCTCCAGAGGGGATGTTTGCGATCACCACAAATTCATCCCCTGCATAGCGTGCTACAAAATCTCCTTCTTCGTACGGCTCGCTGCAGGCGTTTGGCTACTATCTTGAGCAGTGCATCCCCCAGCGGAATGGCCGGCTGAATCATTGACTTTTTTGAAGTCGCCAATGTCAATGAAAAGCAGCGAGGCGTGTGCAAAGGGTTGGCGGTTTTGATAGTACAGGGGCAGAATGCGCATCAGATGACGACGATTGGGGAGCCCGGTCACTTCGTCATGGAGGGCCTGGAAACGCAGTTCTGCCTCTATTTCTTTGCGCGGCGTAATATCTCGAATCGCCAGAAGCTGGCGACCATCTTGAAGCCATGTTCGTAATACTTCCACATGCAGGATGGAACCGTCGCTGAGTTTCAGCAAAGTTTCTACGGTTTCTTTGTCTGCCTCGGGCGCGTTGCTAAAGTCATAAGCCAGAAATTTTCGAATGTGCACTCCTTGTAATCTCTCCAGGGAGGTCCTGACCAGGGTGGCAAAGCGGTGGTCCGCCGATTCGATTTTCTCGTTGTGCAAGATCAGCAGGCCGTTATAGTTTTCTTGCAGGAGCTCGCGGAAGTGGTGGTCATAACTGGCAAGTTCTTGCTGATAGGCTGTGTATGATTTTTGGAGATGTTGCGAGATTATCAATGCAATCGAAGCGGTGACAAGGATGATCAGGGGTGCGATAGGAAACGCATCAGAGCCTTTCGAGAGCCAGAGGGTCATGCCCAGATAACCGGAGGCGATCAATGCCACCGGAAGAGGCGGAACCATGAACGCGGTTGCTACCAGTGCAGGTACGAAGTAAAAGAGCGCCCAGGAGTTGCCGTGGAGGTAAGCGCTCAGGAGGATCAGGATTGTCAGGAGGGAGGAGGCGTATAAGGCGATCCGCGGATAACGAGTCCGTGCCAGCAGATAGAGACCTGTCCAGGAGAGAGAGACGATGAACATATCCGCTTCGTAGGAGATGACGGGGACATACGTGCCGGTGACGTAGTGTAAGGTGAGAATGATGGGGGAGAGGGCAGAGCCATAGAAAAGCATTCGCAACAGCAAGGAGACTCGTTGCGCTTCTTCCCAGGAGCGATGGGGAAAAGGAGATGCGGTAAGGGTACGGGAAAGATTTCTCAGCCGGGCAAGCACACTATCATTTTACGACAGTTGCCTCCCCGAAAGAATTACAGTTTTGTGTGGTGAGTTTTCAGCGTAGGGGAAGGGAACCGTCAACGAATAACGAATGCGGACCGCGACAGGATGGCCTTTCCGGCCTGTAGGGGGAGACCGTCAACGAATGAGGGAATGAACGTTCGTTGATTTACCAATTCGTTGACGGTATGGCCTGAAAACCGTGAACCTCTCGCTTTGCAGCAACCGGCCGCGTCTCGAATTGTGGTAAAATTATCCTGTCCAATGCCCCTGTAGCTCAGTGGATAGAGCGTTGGCCTCCGGAGCCAAAGACGGCAGTTCGAATCTGCCCAGGGGTACTGCCGCCGAAGAGGCGGCTTTTTGCTATGCGCGGCTTTTCTCTTTTCGTGCTGCTCTTCCTGATGGCCTGTCTCCCTCTGACCGACCTCTCGATTGCTTCTCCCTCGCCCTCTCCATCGGTCACGCCGACGCTCTCCCCCTATCCGACCCTGGCGCCAACTTCTGAAACCGGAGCGACGCCCTCTCCAGCCCCCTCTCCGGCCGCCCGTTTTATCGGACGTGCCAGAACACGCCTGAATGTGCGCCAGGCTCCTACCAGCAGCGCAGAAGTGCTGGGTATCCTGGACGCAGGCGCCAGGATAGAAATCCTGGCGCAGGATGCCTCGCAAAGCTGGTTTTTGATCGTATATCCTGATGGGGCTGGCAGGGGATGGGTGAGTGCGACCTATGTCGAGGGGGTCAATGTGGACGCTATCCCGCTTCTGGATGAGCCGCTGGCGCTGGTGCTTCAACCTTTGAACGTGCGGCGTGGCCCGGGCACGAATTTTGAGAGCCTGGGGATGTTGAAAGCCGGCGATCTGGTGAAGGCCCTCGGTAAGGATGCCTCTGGAGCATGGATTCAGATTGAGTACCCTGCCGCGGCGGATGGAAAAGGTTGGGTGAATGCCGCCTTTCTGCGCCTGGATGCGGCCGGGCGATTGCCGCTTCTCTCTGCGGATGGCAGTGCCACCGCGACACTCGCTCCAACTGCACCAGCTGCCATGTCCACGCCGACCCTCCACCCCGCGCGCCTCGACGGGGATACGCAGGCTGCGCCGCTCTGGCGCATCCCCTTGAATGGGATGCCTCCATCTCGCGTGATCCTGGAAGATGAGGTTTCTGCTCCTCAGGGAGATGCAGAGGACTGGGTGAGGGTGGAGGTCGGCGGCAGGCTCACCCTGCAGGTGCGATTGCGCTGCGATCCCCCGCAGATGCTTCGCGTTGAGCGCTGGGATGATCGGGGACGTGCAGAGGTGCTTCCCCTCCCGTGCAATGGCGAGGCGCTGCTCATCGCCGATGCGCCATTCTGGTTGCGTATTCTGGAAGGTGACGCAGCCGGCGGCTTTCGTTTCACCCGCTATCGCCTGGAGCTACAGCCTGTTGAGCAATAGCCGGGCGGGAACCGTTCCAGAAGAAAGCAGCGGTTGTACCCATCATGGCCAGGCCGGTGAACAGGCTGTTCAGATCGTGATAAGGGACGAACAGGTTGGTGTTGGGGAAAAGGAGGCTGAGCGTCAGAGCTATAAATTGAACCAGGGGTGGCAGGAAGACCCATCTCGTCAGGCGATGGAAGGGTATTTCTCCGTTCAAGAGGGCCGGTAAGAGGGGAGGCAGGAGGATCATCGCCATATGGTAATGGGAATGCCAGGTGACCAGCAGGGTGGCCGCGAAAATTCGCAGGAAGACCACGGGCATCTGGCGTGGCGCGGGGAAGCGCAGGCAGGGGCGGAGCGCAATCCATAGCGTGACCAGGCTTCCCAACAGCGCAATGCCCCAGGCCGGCCCTTTTCCCAGCCAGATTGTCAGATGTTCGGCGACCATTCGCCAGTTCATCATGTTGGAGGGGTTGATCGCAGGCAACTCATTTCCCCTGTTCCCCCAAAAGGTGCTCAAAGAGAGAAAGTTCAGAATTCCCTCCCGACCCAGAAGCAGGGCGGAGAAGAGCAGGATGCCGCTCGTGCCGGTCAGGAAACCGGCCAGCGTTTTCCAGGCTCGCCAGAGGAGCAATAGCGGCGCGATCAGAAGCAGGGTTTGCGGCTTGAGCATCAATCCCGATAGCCACAGGCCGGCTCTCCAGGGATGTCCTTCATGCAGGTTCCACAGGAATTCTCCCACGCAGATCAGTAACCAGACATTGAGCTGACCCCAGAAAAAATTGCCAAAGACGGGCAGCGAGAACAGCAAAAAGAGCAGGGGCCGGGATGCCTTCTGCAGCGGCGCCCATCGCCGGGCATAATGGATCAGGTATGCGAGCAACACGCCAAAGTTCAAGAAAGTCCATATCCAGAAACTCAGCGCTGGCGGAAGGCCGGACAGGAATAGCATCGGAAGCTGGAAAAAGGGCAGATAAGGGGCTGGAATCGGGTAAAACACCAGTTTTCGTGGGTCAGGATTGGGCACCAGCGCTTGTTGGACGTCGCGGAGCGTTTCCAGGCGGTAAACCTGGGCGAATCCTTGCTCCCTGGCGATTTTCCCGGCGCTCCACAGGGCCAGGTAGTCAGAAGCCAGCGAAACGAAAAACTGGTGATACATGAGCGGGACGAGGAACCAGGCCAGATAGTAGGCCAGCAGGGCTATCAAGGCCAGGTTTTGTTTTCTTTGGGCGCTCCAGTGCCATCGGGTAAGAAGTTTCATACTCCACCTGTCATCTTTCCAGCGTGCGGGCGAGATATTCCGCAATGGCCTGATCGTAGCGGGCGGTCAACGCGAAGCCTTTAACGGCCAGGCGACGGCGGAACTCCGCCGGCACTTCGCCGCGGCGCAGGGCAGCCAGTACCGCCTCGTAATCTGCCGGGTCGCAGACCAGGGTGACGCGGGCGTGGTTTTTGGCCGCGGCGCGGATCAGCGTCACGCCGCCGATGTCAATGTTTTCGATGGCTTCCTCGTCGCTCACACCCGGACGGGCAACGGTTTGCTCGAAGGGATACAGGTTAACCGCTGCCAGGTCAATGGTATCCCAGCCCAGGTCGAGCAACTGCTGGCGGTCGGAGGCTGTCGGACGCGCCAGCAATCCGCCGTGGATGGCCGGGTGCAGCGTCTTGACGCGCCCGCCCAGGATTTCGGGCGAGCCGGTATAGTCGGCTACTTCGGTGACCGGCAGCCCGTGTTCGCGCAGCAGTCGGGCGGTGCCGCCGGAGGCCAGCAGCCGCCAGCCGAGATCGGCGAGGCCGCGGGCAAATTCAACGATGCCTGTCTTATCATGAACGGAAAGAATGGCTTGGGGCATAAGATTGACTCCTGAGGTGTTTTTGAGGTGTTTTTTATGTAACTGCTTGTCATTGCGAGCGAAGCGATCTTCTGCCGATGTTGTCATTGCGAGCGAAGCGAAGCAATCTCCTCCCCTGCGCGGGGATTGCTTCGTCGCAAAGAACGCTCCTCGCAATGACAAATACAACAGTTTTGATGCAAGATTGAACAGTTACTGTCGCTGCGCTCCTCGCAATGACAGAATGGGCAGTTACAAATTCATCAACAAATAGCGGAGCGTCTCTACCAGCAGACGATGCTCTACCTCCTGACCGGCCTCGAAGGCTTCCAGCGACTCGCCCGGCTGAAAGAAAATTTCCTCCACTGCCAGCACCGGGCCAGAATCTACACCCTCGTCGGGCACAAGGTGGACCATCACGCCGGAGCGGTCAATTTCGCCCCGCTGCCAGGCCTGATAGGCGCGCTCGATGGCATGGGTGCCGGGGAAGGCGCCGGGCAGAGCCGGATGCAGGTTGATGACGCGGTTCGGGAAGCGGCCAAGAAACTCCATCGTCAGCAGGCGCATCCAGCCGGCCAGGACGATGTAGTCCGGCTGCCAGGCCGCTACCGCTTCGGCCAGGCGGCGGTCGTACTCGGAGCGTGGTTCGCCCTCCCGTTTCGGGAAAAACAGCGCTGGTACCCCTGCTCGTTGTGCCCGCACCAGGCCATAAGCATCGGCTTTGTTTGAAAAAACGGCAACCACCTGCGCGGGAAGTGTCCCGTTGGCGCAGGCGTCGAGGATGGCTTGCAGGTTGGTGCCGTTGCCAGAGATAAGGACGACGAGTCGCGCGGTCATTGTTTGCCTGTCGGCTAATGATGGAACAGACGCACGCCGCTGAAGACCATCACCATCCCATACTCGTCGCAGGCGCGGATGACCTCCTCGTCACGCGCCGAACCGCCGGGCTGGAGCACGTATCGGACGCCGGAGCGGGCGGCGCGGTCAATCGAATCGCGGAAGGGGAAGAAGGCGTCCGAGCCGAGGGTGACGCCCGTCAACTGGTCGAGCCAGGCGCGCCGTTCTTCGGGGGAAAGTGGCGGCGGTTCTTCGGCAAAGACCTCGGCCCAGCCGCGTTTTTCGACCTCGGTCACGTCCGGCTGCAGGTACTGGTCAATGGCGTTATCGCGATCCGGGCGTTTGATTCCGGGGCGGAATTTCAACCCCAGCACCTTCGGATGCTGGCGCAGCCACCACAGATCGGCCTTCAGCCCGGCCAGACGGGTGCAGTGGACGCGTGACTGCTGCCCCGCTCCCACGCCGATGACCTGCCCGTCCAGCGCGTAACAGACCGAATTCGATTGCGTGTACTTGAGCACGATCCAGGCCAGCATCATGTCACGCAGGGCGGATTCGGGGAGGTCCTTGTTCGCCGTGACGATGTTCGTCAGGTCCTGGGGGGTCACCGGGCGGTCGTGACGGCGCTGCTCGAAGGTGATGCCGAAGACTTCGCGGCTCTCCATCGGCGGCGGGGTGTAGTTCGGATCAATCTGCAAGATCACGTACTTTCCGCCCTTTTTCTGCTTCAACACTTCCAGGGCCTCGGCCGCGTAGCCGGGCGCAATCACCCCATCGGAGACCTCGCGCGCCAGCAATTGGGCGGTGGGCAGATCTACCGGGTCGGAGAGGGCGGCGAAGTCGCCAAAGGAGGACATGCGATCGGCGCCGCGGGCGCGCGCGTAGGCGGTGGCGAGGGGCGAAAGTTCCAGGTCCTCGACGAAATACGCCTTGCGCAGGCGATCATTCAACGGGGTGGCCACCGCCGCACCGCTGGGGCTGACGTGCTTGAACGAGGCCGCGGCCGGCAGATCGAGGGCGGCCCGCAGTTCGCGCACCAGTTGCCAGGCGTTCAGCGCATCGAGCAGGTTGATGTAGCCGGGCGCGCCGTTCAGCACGGTGAGCGGCAGCTCGCCGGATTTCACATAGACCCGCGCCGGGGTCTGATGGGGATTCATGCCGTAGCGTAAGGGAAGTTCATGTGCCATTGGTTTTTCCATTCGTTTCGTTTTGTATTGCTGTGAACGCTGCCGTGATGCAGTGAGCGCACGAGACAGGTTGAGGTTTTGATCCCTGACAGGGCAGGAGAATGGCATTAGATTCCCCACGACTGGAATCGTTACCCGGTAAGTGGTTATCTTTGCCTGTCAGGCGCTTTGGCTACAATTTTAGCACCTCCGGCATTGCCAAACGAGCTTTTAGCCGCTATTTGACAAGATGAGGCCTGCAGATCACTGGTTGTGAACAGTGGGCATACCGCGCACAGAAACGGTGGAAGCAATAGGGCAGGTATTCTGGAGGTCAGAGCGGGTTCTTACCGCGCATTCTCCACTTTTCGGCGGATTGTGTTCCCCTGTTCAAAAGAGATGGGAACGGATGAGATGGGAAAGGCGTTTAACGAGAGTCTGACAGACCTGCTGGCATTCTTTCCCCTGGTCTGAGACCATTCGTGGATTGATTCTGAATGAGGATACCGTGCGCCAAATGCTTTTTGCCGTTGTTTTGTTTCTGATGGGCTGTCAACCGATGTTCGCTTCCCCTTCCAGCCCGGTTGTCGTGCAGAATACACCCCTTCCTGCTTCTTCCGAGGTGATATTTACCTTTTCCCGCCAGGGTGGGATTGCTGGTTTCTGTGATGAAGTGATCCTCTATGCCGATGGCAGGGCCGCGATCAGCCGTTGCCGGGGGAAACACATAGAGAAGAAACTTTCCCCCCAGGAGTTCCAGCAGATGAGCGACTGGATGAAGAGATTTGCACCGTTTGAGTTCACCTATTCCGATCCCCAGGCGGTGGCCGATGGCATGTCCATTTCCTGGAACTTCCGTGGGCGCGGAACGCATCCCGTGGATGCGGCGACCCAGGAGCAGATGCAGGAATTTCTATCGGGGTTGATGCGTGCACTTTATCAGCCCTGAGCCGCTTATTCCCACGTTCGCTCATCGCGAATGAGCGGCGCAGTGGGGGGGAGCTGGTCTGCAGAGACGAATTCGACCTCCAGGCTGAACTTGAGCGCTTCCCGTGCCATGCGGGCGATCTGGGCAGCGAAATCCGAAGGATCGGCTACGGGCCGGCGCAGGAGCAGGCGAAGGGTCAGAAAATCGCGGTGCTCATGGCGCGTGATCAGCGCCTGGCCGCGCTCAATTTCTGGGAAGCGGCCCAGGAAATCGCTGAGCTGGCGCGGATGCAGGAACATGCCACGTACCTTGACGGCATCTCCCACCCGTCCGTGCCAGCCCATCAGGCGCGGCGAGGTGCGCCCACAGACGCAGGGTTCCGGATTGAGAGCTGAAAGGTCGCCGGTGCCGAAGCGTACCAGGGCATAGTAGGGATTGCGCAGCGTTACCACAATTTCCCCTACTTCGCCCGGAGGCAGGGGTTGACCGCTGTTGATGTCGCATATTTGAATCCAGACATCTTCGGGCACATGCCAGCCGTTTTCGGCTTCGCATTCATAGCCCAGATTGCCGCATTCGGCTGTTCCGTATCCCTGGCGCGCAATGCGTACCCCGTGTTCGTGCAGCCAGGCGCGCAGCGAAGGCGGCAGCGGCTCGGCGGTAAAAAAGGCTTTCTCGATGGCGGGTTTCAGCCCAAGCGCTTCGGCTTTCTCGATTAACGCCTTCAGGTAGGAGGGTAGCCCCACGTAGCCGTTGACCTTCAAATCGGCCAGCAAGCGCGCCTGTTGTTCCTGATTGCCCACTCCGCCAGGGATCACGGTGCAGCCGAGCGCATACAATCCTTCCTCGAACATGGCGCCGGCCGGGGTGAGATGATAGCCAAAGCAGTTTAAAACCCGATCTCCGGGGCCGAACCCGGCCGCAGCCAGAGCGGGCGCCCAGCGCCAGTAGTCCGGCTGGGGTGGTTCCGGATCGTAGATTGGCCCTGGGGATTGGAAAATGCGCCGCAGTTCGCTCAACTCACAGGCCAGGAAGCCGCCAAAGGGGGGATGGGCTGCCTGGATGTCTGTCAGTTGATCCTTTCGGATGACCGGCAGCCTGTTCAGGTCATCCAGCATGCGAATTTGCGCGGCCTCCAGCCCGGCCCGCTGCAGGCGTTCGGCAAAGCCGGGCGCATGGGCAGCCAGATGCAGGATCAGTTCTGCAAGCTCCATCGTTCCCTCAGCTTAACCAGCGTTTGCGGCGTTTATAGTGTTTGACCTCGCGGTAGGATTTTCGCTGGCCCACTTCACTCAGCCCCAGGTAGAATTCGCGCACATCGGCGTTTTGGCGCAGATCGTTGGGGTATCCTTCCAGCACAATGCGCCCATTTTCCATGATATAGGCGTAATCGGCGACCTGAAGCGCCAGGTTGGCATTCTGCTCGACCAGCAGGAGGGTGGTGCCCTGTTCCTGATTGATGCGCTGGATGATGTGAAAGATTTCGGCGACCAGGAGGGGCGCCAGGCCGAGCGAGGGTTCATCGAGCATCATCAAGCGAGGTTGCGCCATCAACGCGCGACCAATGGCCAGCATTTGCTGTTCACCACCGGAGAGATAGCCAGCGCGCTGGGTGCGACGTTCTTTCAAGCGCGGGAAATAGTGATACACCATCTCTAACTCACGATTCAGATTCAATCCGCGCCGCGTATATCCCCCCGCAATCAGATTCTCCTCGACGGTGAGATGCTCGAAGACGCGCCGCCCTTCCATGACCTGGAAGATGCCCATGCGCACGATCTCCGCTGCATCCCGATGGTGAATGCGCTCGCCCATGAATTCAATGCTGCCGTCGGTCACTTCGCCGTTATCTGGCTTGAGCAGGCCGGAGATGGCTTTCAGCGTGGTGGATTTGCCGGCTCCATTGGAGCCAAGCAAGGCAACAATTTTGCCCTGTGGCACCTGCAGGGACATTCCTTTGAGTACCAGGATGACCTTGTTGTAGATGACTTCCACATTATTCAGGCTGAGCATGTCGTCCTCGTGGATTTGGGGTCGCAAGGGCGAGGGAATCGGTAGAGGGGGAAGTGGGGAGGGATGGGACCCTCCCCATTGGTTCCCATTATTTCTGGGCGGAGATGTAGTCGCTGAGCTGGACCCATTGCCCGTTTTCGACCTTGAACAGGCGAGCGGCCTTGTTCCCACCGTGATCGGTCGGGGTAAAGGTGATCGGCGCCGTCACGCCGCCGGTATCGAAATTCTGGATCGTTTCCAGCGCAGCGCGGATGTTCTCGCCGGTCACTTCCTTCCCTTCCTTGAGGACGCGGCGAATGCCCTCGGTCATCACGGCCATGGTCCACCAACCCTGGATGTAGTGCAGACCCTTTTCCTGCAGGCTGGATCCCTGGGACTTGAGCCATTCGTCGGCATCTTTGTGGCCGGGGACGGGGGAAGTCGGCGGTGTGAAGGGGATGACCCCCACCACGCCTTCGGCAGCCGGGCCGGCCAGCTTGATGAAGATCTCATCTGCACACCAGTTGAGCAGGATGAATTGCATCTTATCCTTCATCCCCTGGTTGGTGGCATCTTTCAGCAGGACGGCAGCCGGGCTGGAAACGGTGTGTACAATGACGTAATTGGCGCCGAACTGCTCAATTTGAGCCAGCTCCGCTACGTAATCGGTGGCACCTTTGGGCATGGCAAGGCTGGTGAAGGCCACTCCGTTGGCTTCCGCAAAGGCTTTGGCATCTGCGACCGGCGATTGGCCAAAGGGACTGTCGTGGTGGATGATGGCCACTTTGGGTTTATCGCTGTGCCCTTTAGCGGCCCAATCTTGCATTGCCCAGCGAATGGCGATGATGGCCTGATCGGAGTAGGTGGTCCCGATCAGGAAGTTGTAAGGGGCCTCATCAATTTTGGTCAATGCCGCGGAGTAGGAAGCGGACATGAAGGGGATTTTGTCCTCGGCAATGCGCGGGCGCAGGGCTTCTGTATCGCTGGTGCCCCATCCCATGAACGCAACCACGCCCTCGCTGACGAACTGACTGTAGAGCTGTTCTGCCTGATCGGTCTTGTAACCGTAGTCGGCGGAGATCAGTTCAATCGGGTGACCTTCCACGCCGCCCTGTTTGTTGAGCCATTCCACAAATCCCTTTACGCCTTCGGAAGAAGGCGTACCTACGTCAGCGGTGGCGCCGGTCAGATCGAAAATGGCGCCTACTTTGATTGGCTCCTTGGGCTCAGGGGTCTGCGGCCGGCAGGCGCTGAGCGCCAGGATGGCGATGAGCAGCAATACAACGAACGTTTTGATGCGAGACATGTCTTCCTCCTTTCTTTTTGTTGAGTGTTTGAAATTCAAGTTGTGAGACGTTGGAGCGGGCGAAGCATGGAAACGATAGAATCACCTCCTTTCAATGCGCCTCAATAGCTGAAAGGCCACAGGCGGAAATAATCCTTGATGTCCTTCCAGATTTTGTTCAATCCTTCCGGCTCAAAGATCAGGAAGATGATGATCACCAGCCCGAAAATAGCCAGTTGAATGAAGGGGATCAGGCCCTCGATGGCCGGAAACGAGGCTTTCATGGCCCGTCCCAGGTTGGTGATCAGGGCCGGCAACAGGGTCATGAAGGCGGCTCCCAGGTAGGAGCCGGTTACCGATCCCAGCCCGCCGATAATGATCATTGCCAGATACGTGACCGAAACATCCATGGTGAATCGTTCCCAGTTTACAATTGTGCGATAGTGGGCCAGGAGCGCACCGGCCAGTCCGACGACGAACGAGGAGATGGCAAAGGCCAGTAACTTGTAGCGGAACAGGTCAATCCCCATCACGGAAGCGGCAATATCCTGATCGCGAATGGCCACAAAGGCGCGACCGTAATGGGTGCGGAAGAGATTAACCGTTATGATGGTAATCAGAACGGCTATTCCCCAGATAACCCAGTAAAAGTTAAAGTCCGTGTTCATCTTGACGCCGAACAGTTTGGGCGTCGGCACAACCAGCGCTTCGACGCCGCCGGTCACCGCTTTCCAGTGCGTCACGATCCACAGGATGATCACCTGAGCGGCCAGGGTGGCAATGGCCAGATAGAGACCTTTCAGACGCAACGAGGGGAGACCGAAGAACGTCCCAACCAGCGCGGTAAAGAGAGCGGCCACAGGGATCGAAGCCCACCAGGGGACGCCGTAATGCGCCGTCAGGATGCCGGCGGTGTAAGCGCCAACTGCCATGAAGGCGCCCTGTCCCAGGCTGATCTGCCCGGTGTAACCGACCAGGATGTTCAGCCCGATGGCTCCGATCACTGCAATTCCCACCTGGTTGGCCAGCGTGAGGTAGTAGCGACTGGCAAAGAAGGGAAACGAGAGGAGCAAAAGGATCAAAATCGCCAGACGAATGCGCTGAGCCGGCGTCTTGCGCAGCGCCATGTCTTGTTCGTAGGAGGTGTAGTAAATACCCGAAATCATGGCCAGACTCCTCACACGCGCTCGATGATCTCTTTCCCGAACAGACCATAGGGGCGGATCATCAGGATCAGGATCAGGATGATGAAGGGGAGCACCTGGTTCAACCCCTGACCGATATAGCCGCCGGTATATGCCTCCAGCAGGCCGATGATGATGCCGCCGATGATGGCGCCGGGGATCGAATCCAGCCCGCCCAGGATCACGACCGGGAAGACGCGCAGCCCAAAATTCGATAGCTCCGGCCCCACGCCGACGATGTTCGCGACCAGTGCGCCGGCAATCGCTGCGCTGACCGCAGCCAGCGCCCAGGCCCAGGCGAAGATGTGACTGACGCTGATCCCCATGCTCAGCGCAGCCGTCTGATCATCCGCTACGGCGCGCATGGCGATCCCCTCTTTGGATTTGCTGAAGAACAGGTTGAACACCAGGAGCATGAGCATTGCGATCCCGATGGCCCACAGGCGATCCGCGCCCACTTTTGCGCCCAGGATTTGCACAGCCTGGGTGGGGATGAAGGACGGAAAGGCTTGTGGCAGGTTGCCCCAGATGGTGCTGACCACCGCTCGCAACAGGCTGCTCAACCCGATGGTCACCATGATGACCGAAATCAGAGGCTCCCCGATCATCGGGCGCAGGATCAAGCGTTCGATCAGCACGCCGAGCAGGACGGCGATCAGCAGGGTGATTACCATCCCCAGCGTCCAGTGCAATCCAAACTGCACCACCATGGCGTAAATCAGATAAGCCCCGATGAGCAGGAATTCTCCCTGGGCAAAGTTGATCACGTCACTGGCTTTGTAAATCAGCACAAAGCCGAGTGCGGCCAGGGCCAGAATCGCGCCATTTGTCAAACCGGTGAGGGTGAGTTGCAAGAAGAGTTCCATAGTTGCACCGTGTCAGGAAAGTTTACGTTCGCCGTCCAGGCTTTCAATGCTGACCCGCGTCTGAATTTTCGCTGTGCGCCCGTCCTGGTAGGTGATGGTGGTTTCCACGTCCACGTAAGAGGCGTGGCTATAGAGGGCGGAGATCAGATCAGCGTAGCGTTGTGCGATCAGGCGCCGGCGCACCTTGCGTGTGCGGGTCAGTTCGGCGTCATCTGCATCCAGCTCTTTGTGCAGGAGCAGGAAGCGTTGAATGCGCGCCGCCGGCGGCAGGTCGGCGTTAGCCTGTTCGACGTGTTTGCGGATCAGGCGGTAGACTTCTGGCTTTTGGGAAAGATCGGTATAGGTGGTATAGGCGATCTGGTGTTTTTCGGCCCATTTTCCGACGTTGGCGAAATCAATGTTGATCATCGCCGTCACGTAGGGCCAGTCGCCGCCAAAGACCACCGCTTCTTTGATGTAGGGGCTGAATTTGAGCTTGTTTTCAATGAATTGCGGGCTGAACTTGGTGCCATCGTGCAGCGTCATCACGTCCTTGACGCGATCAATCACCACCAGATGGCCATCTTCATCGAAGTAGCCGGCATCCCCTGAGTGTAACCAGCCATCCCGCAGCGCCTCAGCGGTCGCTTCGGGGTTGCGATAGTATCCCACCATCACGGCGGGCGAGCGCATCAGGATTTCACCGCTCTCGTCAATTTTGACTTCGGTCTCCGGCAACGGTGTGCCTACGGTCTGGAACTTAATATCCCCATCGCGATGCAGGACCGCAATGCCGTTGATTTCCGTCTGACCGTAGATTTGTTTGAGGTTAACGCCCAGGGCGTGGAAGAAGCGGAAGGTATCCGGGCCGAGCGCGGCGCCGCCGGTGTAGGCGCGTTTCAGGTGGCGCAATCCAAGTTGATCCTTGATTTCCTGGAACACCAGCCAGTCGGCCAGGAAGTAGAGCAAACGCAGCCAGGGCGAGGGGGTTTCTTTGCGGAAACGGGTGTCGGCCATACGGTAGCCGATGCGCATGGCCCAGTTATACATGGCGCGTTTCAGCGCGGTGGTATCTTCGATTTTGACCTGTACCTGGCTGACCAGACTTTCCCAGATGCGCGGCGGGCTGAACATCACCTGTGGCCCGATTTCGCGCAGGTCGTGCTGCACGGTCTCCGGCTCTTCGGGGAAGTTCACGGTGAAACCGATCTGCAGGCCGCAGGACATGACCATCATCTGTTCCCCGATCCAGGCCAGGGGCAGGAAGGAGACGAAGTTATCCTGGGGCGTGAGCGGGTCTACTTTCATCAGGTTGCGTCCCATGCTGAGCATGGATTTATGCGTGAGCATGGCCAGCTTCGGGTTGGCGGTGGTGCCGGAGGTCGTGGAGAGGATGGCGATGTCGTCGCCGCGCCCCTGCGAAAGGCGCTCCTCAAACCACCCTGGATGCTCTTTTTCGTATTCCCGGCCCAACGCTTCGACCTGGGGGAAGTACATCAGGAATTCTTCGGTGTAGTTCCGCAGGCCTTTGGGATCGTAGTAGATGGCTTTGCGCACCCCCTGGAGCTGGGGCCAGATTTCCAGGATTTTATCTACCTGCTCCTGGTCTTCAACGACGACGAAGGTCACGTCCGCGTGGTTGAGGATATAGACGACCTCCGAAGCAATCGAATCCTGATAGACGCCGACGCTTTTGGCGCCAACCGATTGAGCGGCAAGTTCGGCGATCAGCCATTCCGGGCGGTTATCTCCGATGATGGCGATGGTCTCTTGCGGCTGCAGCCCCAGGCTGACCAGTCCCAACGCGAAGTATTTGACGTGCTCATAGTACTCGCGCCAGGTCAGGGTCTGCCATATTCCGTACAGGCGTTCTCGCAGGGCTGGACGGTTCGGGGTACGTTGGGCATGTTCGTAGAGGAATTGAGGTAAGGTCTCAGGCATGGTCTCACCTCAAGATTTGGAGAAGGGGCGGGTCAGGAGGGCGGCGTGCTCTTCTCCGAGATAGGCTTCGATCACCAGCGGGTTGTTGCGTACTTCATCGGGGGCGCCTTCGGCAATTTTTTGTCCGAAGTTGAGCACGGCGACGCGATCGCTGATGTCCATGACAACGCCCATATCGTGCTCGATCAGCACGATGGTCACGCCATATTCTTCGTTCACGTCCAGGATGAAGCGCGCCATATCCTCTTTTTCCTCCGTGTTCATCCCCGCCATGGGTTCATCCAGCAGCAGGATCGCCGGGCGCAGGGCCAGGGCGCGTCCCAGCTCGACCCGCTTTTGCAATCCGTAGGGCAGGGTGGCGACGACCTTGTTACGGATCGCCTGGATTTCGAGCAGTTCGATGATGTCCTCGATGAATCTGCGGAATTGAATCTGCTCCCTTTGCGCCATCCCCCAGTAGATCAGGCTGGCCAGGAGATTGCTCTTCATGTGGATATGTGCGCCGGCCAGCAGGTTGTCTAACACCGTCATGTGGCGGAACAATTCGATGTTTTGGAAGGTGCGCGCCACACCCAGGCGGGCGATCTGATGGGGTCTCAGGTGCGTCAGGTCGTGTTCGCCGTTGTGATAGAAGAGAATGCGACCGCGTTGAGGATGATAGAGGCCGCTGATGCAGTTCAGCAGGCTGGTTTTGCCGGCGCCGTTCGGCCCGATGATGGCAAAAATCTCCCCCTGACGAATTTGCAGATCAACGCCCAGGAGAGCGGTCACCCCTCCGAAGTTCAGTTGCAGACGCTCCACGGAGAGCTGGAGCTCGCCAGGGCGCAGCGAACTGCTATTGAGTTGACTGCTAAAACCGCGCTGCATAGACGCTCCGGGTGAGAAGGATGAGTCCGAATCGTAAACTCACCCCTACTATACGGCCCCACCGCTAACGAAGCGTCAAAGAAGGCGTTAAAGAAAGCGTGAGGGCGGAAGTCTTGCATGGAGAAAAAAAAAGACCCAGGAAGTGCTCCTTCCTGGGTCGGTGGCGTAAGCGAGTGTTCGATCACTGGTTTTCGGGGAACCAGCAGCACAGCACCAGATCGCGGGCCGCCTTCACTTCGTCCACGCGGCCGACCGGGGTTCGATGCGGGGCCTCGTGGAGCAGTTCGGGCTGCGTGCGTGCCTCCTCCGCGATCCGCAGCATGGCGTCGGCGAAGGCGTCCAGGGTGCGCTTGCTTTCGGTTTCGGTGGGTTCGATCATCAGTGCCTCATGGACGATCAGCGGGAAGTAGTTGGTAGGGGGATGGAAATCGTAATCCATCAGACGTTTGGAGATGTCTAAGGCACGCACATCGCTGCCGGGGAAGCGCCCCTCTGCGACGAATTCGTGCATACAAACGCGGTTATAGGGGATGTAATAGGTGTCCTGAAGGCGAGCGCGCAGGTAGTTCGCATTCAGGACGGCGTTTTCGGCGACCGCGCGTAATCCCTCTGCGCCGTGCATGGCGATATAGGTGTAGGCGCGCACCAGCACGCCAAAGTGGCCGTGGAAGGCCTTGACGCGCCCGATGCTGCGCGGCGGATGGATGAACCCAAACAGGGGCGCCAGGTCATCCGTCCCCTCCTCGATGATGCCGACAATCGGGGAGGGCAGATAATCTGCCAGATGCGCTGCCACACCCACCGGCCCGGAGCCAGGCCCCCCGCCTCCATGCGGGGTGGAAAAGGTCTTGTGCAGGTTGAAATGCAGGATGTCGAAGCCGATGTCCCCTGGGCGCATCACGCCGACCAGCGCGTTCAGGTTGGCGCCATCCCCATACACCAGGCCGCCGCACTCGTGAACCGTGCGGATAACTTCCTCCAGGTGCTCATCGAACAACCCCAGCGTGTTCGGATTGGTGAGCATCAGCCCGACGACGGTCTCATCGCATTGGGCCTTGAGCGCGTTCAGGTCCACGTTCCCACGGGAATCGGAGGGAATCTGGACAACCTGCAGGCCGACCATGCCGGAAGAGGCCGGGTTGGTGCCATGCGCCGAATCCGGGATGAGCATTTTGGTACGGCGGTGATCGCCGCGATCGCGGTGATAGGCGCGCATGATCAACACCCCGGTCAATTCTCCGTGTGCTCCTGCGGCCGGTTGCAGGGAAACCGCTGCCATGCCGCTGATCTCTTTCAGCCATTCCTGCAGGGTGTACATCAGGGCCAGACTACCCTGCACGGTTTCGATGGGTTGCAACGGGTGGGTGAAGAGAAAGCCCGGCAGACGCGCCATATCTTCGTTGATCTTCGGGTTGTATTTCATTGTGCACGAACCAAGGGGATAAAATCCGCCATCCACGCTATAGTTCAGGTGAGAGAGGTGCATGAAGTGACGGATCACGTCCACCTCGGCAAGCTCTGGCAAGGGCAGGTCGGCGCGCAACAGTTCCGCAGGCAGATCGCTGCGCGGCACATCCGGCTCCGGGAAGGTGACACCTGTGCGACCAGGTGAGGAGAGTTCAAAGATCGTTGGTTCAATCACCTGGGGAAGGGTAAGGGTTTCAGTCATGGCTCACCTCCTGGAGCACCTCGCAGAAGTAATCAATTTCCTCGCGCGTGTTCATTTCGGTCACCGCGATCAGCAGGTGATCCTTCAAGGATGGGTAATCCGCGCCCAGGTGGTAACCGCCGAGAATGTCGTGTTCCAGCAGATGGTGCTGCACTTCCTCGAAGGGGCGCGGCAGACGGATGGCAAATTCGTGAAAGAACGGCTCCCGATATGCCAGCGAAAAGCCGGGAATCTGGCTCAAGCGCTGCGCCGCGTAGTGCGCTTTGTGGTAGCACAGTTCGGCAACCTGGCGCAATCCCTGTTTGCCCAGCAATGAGAGATAGACCGCCGCCGCCAGCGCCATCAATCCCTGATTGGTGCAGATGTTCGAGGTGGCGCGTTCGCGCTTGATGTGCTGCTCGCGCGCGGTCAGGGTGAGCACGTAGGCGCGTTGCCCGCGCTGATCAACGGTCTCTCCGACCAGTCGCCCGGCCATTTTATGCACATACTGCTTGCGTGTGGTGAAATAGCCAAGATAGGGGCCGCCAAAGGAGAGCGGGATGCCCAGCGGCTGCGCCTCCCCAACGACGATGTCCGCGCCCATCTCGCCGGGTGTCTTGAAGAGCGCCAGGGCGGTCGGATTGGCGGCGATGCAGACCAGGGCGCCTTGTGCATGAGCTATCTGTACCAGCGATGTGTAATCGTACAGGCGCCCCAAGAAATCGGGATATTGCACGATCACCAACGCCGTATTGGGATCGATCAACGATTCGATCTCGAAAGGGGATTGCAGGGCATTCGCCTCGCTTTCATCCCCGACCAGTTCCAGCCCCATGCCCTGAACATAGGTGCGCACCACGGCGCGATACTGCGGATGGACGGAAGGCGAAATCACGATGCGAGTGCGCTTGCCGCGGAAGACCGCATAGGCCATGTTCACCGCCTCGGCGACCGCGGTCGCGCCGTCGTAATGGGAAGCGTTCGAGACCTCCATGCCGGTCAGGGCGCACATCAACGATTGATACTCGAAGATGGCCTGGAGCGTGCCTTGAGAGATCTCCGGCTGGTACGGGGTGTAAGCGGTATAGAATTCGCCACGGCGCAGGATGTGATCCACCGCTGCCGGAATGTAATGAAAATAGGCGCCGGCGCCGAGGAAGGAGATCAGATGGTCGCGCACGTTTTCGTTGTTTTCGGCGAGTTCTTTTAGCTCGGCTGCCGCTTCCATCTCGCTCAGGGCCGGGGGCAGGTTGAGCTTCGGATAGCGATACCGTGGCGGAATATCTTGAAATAGCTCTTCAATGGAGCTGACGCCAATCGTAGCAAGCATTTCCGCTTGCTCGCGTGGCGTATTGGGGATGTATGTCATAGGACCTCCTGAAGGTCAAACGCGCTAATGCTCACGCTCGGCGCAATACTTCTCGTAAGCGGCCGCATCCAGGAGGGCAGAGGCATCTCCCCCTTCGATCTGGATCAGCCAGGCGCTGCCATAGGGATCCTTGTTCAGCAGTTCAGGGCTGTTGACCAGTTCGCTGTTGATGGCGATGACTTTGCCGCTTACGGGAGCATACGCTTCAGCCGCAGCTTTGACCGATTCCACCGAGGCAATCGGTTTGCCCGCTTCCACCTGTTCGCCTTCGCTGACCAGGATTTCGACGAAGACAATATCCGAAAGCTGGGACTGGGCGTAATCCGTCAGACCGACCTTGCCGCTGGATGGATCGAACCATTCATCGGTTTTGGTATATTTCAGATGGGAAGGGATGTTCATAGGGACCTCCAAAGAGTGGGATAAAGGTTGGGGAGTAGAGAAAAACAAAAGGCGCACCTTCGTGTGCGCCCTCTGTCCTCGACCTGAGAGTTTCGCCCCGGCCCGGAGCTTGCCCCTTCGGTGTCGCAGGAGCACCCTGCGACTTTCCAGAGGTAGAAGCGGTGACGGGTCCTTTTGCCTGAGAGATTCATCCGATACCGCACCTTCTCGGACTTGCCCCTTCGGCGCCCGTAAGCACGGGTCTCTTCCCGCCGCCGTTGAATTGTCGTGCGTTTTCATTTTATTGAGCATCTGGCAAAACGTCAAGGTTTGCAACGCAGGCGTTTGTCGCTCACCGGGAAGATAAAAACCGTGCGGAAATGCGTTTGATGTGCGCCAGAATGGCCGTCAACCCGTTGAGTCGCTGGGGCGTGAGCAGTTGTTCCAGGCCCATGGCGTGGTAAAAATCGGCGGGGATGGCCAGGATTTCCTGCGGCGTGGCATCCCAAAGGCCCTGTTGCATGATGGCCGCATAGCCTCGGATCAGCGGAGCATCGCGGGGGATCTCGAAGTAGAAGCGTAAGCGCCCGTTTTGCTCTACAACGTAGACCGAGACAGGGGTCATACACTCCGGCACCGATTCTGCGCCCTGATGGTCGGCCAGGGCTTCCGCAGGCGGGGGCAGGAGTTGACTGGCATAACTGACCAGTAGCTCAATCTTCTCCTGTCGCTCACACAGGCTGAAATCGCTGACGATTTCGGCGAGGGAAGGCGGGAGATTGCTCATGATTTACTTCTCAATCGGCGCGTTAACCAGGTTGCCCCATTCGGTCCAGGAGCCATCATAGTTTTTGACTTTCGGATAGCCAAGCAGATAGCGCAGGACGAACCAGGTCAGTGAGCTACGCTCGCCGATGCGGCAGTAAGCGATAATTTCCTTATCGGGGGTGATTCCATATTGTTCAAAGAGCTTGCGCAGTTCGTCCGCGGCCTTGAAGGTTCCATTTTCAGGGTTGACAGCCTGCGCCCAGGGGATGTTCACGGCGCCGGGGATGTGGCCGCCCCGTTGTGCACCCTCCTGAGGATAGCCAGGCATGTGGAGCAGTTCCCCACGATATTCCTGAGGCGTGCGCACGTCAATTAGCGGCGCTCGTTTTTCGATCTGGCGGAAGACATCCTCGCGGAAGGCGCGGATTGAAGGGTCTGGCTCCTTTGCCACATAGGTTGTGGCTGGATAGGAAGGCACCTCCTGGGTCAATGCTCGCCCTTCGGCCACCCATTTCGCACGTCCGCCGTTCATGATCTTGAGCTTTTCATGCCCGTAGTATGCGAAAAGCCAGAAGGCGTAACAGGCGAACCAGTTATTCTTGTCCCCGTAGAAAACGACCGTGGTATCGTTGCTGATTCCGAGCCGACTGCACAGGGCTTCAAAGTCGGGCTTTTCGAGGAAGTCTCGCCGCAGAGGATGCTGCAGGGTGGTAAACCAGTCCACTTTGACCGCCCCTGGGATGTGCCCTGTCTCGTAAAGCAGCGGGTCCTCGTTCGATTCCACCAGGCGGATGCTGGGATCGTTTAAATGCGCTTCCACCCAATCGGTCTCGACCAGCACCTCAGGATGCACATACTGGCTGCTCATAACTCACCTCCAGAAAGGATTTGTATCAATTTTTTGATAATAATATCATCAATCTGGCGTTTGTCAAGGCTTTGTAACGATTCAGCCCTGCCTCAAAACCGTTTGGGATGTCATTGCGAGGAGCGTTCTTTGCGACGAAGCAATCCCCAGGCGGTCAAGCTGGCCTGATAAACGGGAGATTGCTTCGCCAAAAAACGGCTCGCAATGACATGACT
>Ga0081479_122779_pt1 | contig 71115 bp, 75 predicted proteins | sample MamHotmetagenome_FD_70984 | JGI IMG/M metagenome (GOLD analysis project Ga0081479, IMG submission 70984) | Hot spring cone microbial streamer communities from Mammoth Hot Spring (Liberty Cap Streamers), Yellowstone National Park, USA - T=72 v2... | ecosystem: Environmental > Aquatic > Thermal...
TTGTAGACTTGAACTTTATCTCAAAGTATTTTGTATCACCTTTTTTGTGTCTCTTACCATTCTTTGAGTATCTTGCAATAACTATCTTATCCTGTATTCTTACCTTGAAATTCTTCATGTGTTTTCTCAATGCATCTACATACTTATCTACTATCATTTGATGCTCTTTCTGTATGTTCCATGCAAGGATTACATCATCCTTAACAATGTTATAGTTTGCTTTCAACTTGTTTATTCCATCTGAAGTGAGTAAGAGATTCCTATTGTTGTAGACATACCGAGAGAGCACATTCTTGTAGTTACTCATAGTTCTTAAAAGTTGCTTAACTTCTTTACCTTTCCCTGTATTGAAGTACTTGGAGGTGTAGAGGATAGACCTAAGATTAGGTTTTTTATCCTTATCCTTCTTCTTTCTCATTAGCATCCTCTTTTCTATCAATCAAGTCCAAACATTTATTTGCTTTCATATCACATTATACAGCAAATCAACACTCTGTCAAGATGGTATGAAAAAATGTGCACAAGTGTAAACAACATGAATTGATTTGGTGACTATATTCGGAAAGTTTTTAGAAAGGCTTGACCTTATATTTTGCGCAATATTTTATATAATTGGTTTTCTTATTGCAATAACCTAATGGTTTATAGCCCTCTTTAATTTGCAAACTTTGAAAGTGTAATGAAGATTTTAAACTTCAGCGCTTACGGTAATGCTTGCAACAGCCATAATAATTTCGGTATTCTTGTCATTAAATTCGGGCATTATTGCGCCATAATCTATAAGACCACCTTTAACAACTTTTATAGAAAGATTATTCCTTAAGGGAAAGGCTTCTTTCAACCTTTCAATGTCAACGCTTTCAGGATAAGGAACACCTAAAAGGGCATCAATTTTGAAATTTTTTACTCCCATTTCAATAAGCCCGATTATGTAAACGCGAGAAATTGCATCTTTAACTGCCTTGATACAGGCATTTGTTGAATCTTGTCCGTGCGAATCAACACCAAACCCAAATTCCATGACAAATCTTTTATACTCTCCCATTTTTGCCTCCTTATTTAAATAATCCCACTCTTATAGTATAATTAGGAAACAAATTTTAAAAGAAGGTGAAAAAATGGCTCTAAGAAAATTCGGAAAAACTGAGGAGTACCTCTTTCCGCTTGGTTTTGGAACAATGAGGCTTCCTGTTATAGGAGGCGATAATACACGCATTAATGAAGAAGAGGCAATTCGTATGATTAGATACGCTATCGATAATGGGCTTAACTATGTTGATACTGCATATCCCTACCACGGTGGAAACTCAGAGATTGTAGTTGGGTATGCTCTGAAGGACGGCTATAGGAAAAAGACAAACCTTGCAACAAAACTCCCCACCTGGCTTATAAACGATAAAAGCGACCTTGATAAATATTTCTTCGAGCAGTTAAAGAAACTTCAGACTGATTATGTCGATTTTTATCTTCTTCACACGCTCGATAAAGGGCTTTTTGAAAAAATGGTTAAAGTCGATGCTGTTACATGGGCAGAGAAAAAAATAAAAGAAGGGTACATAAGATATCTTGGCTTTTCATTTCACGACGAATTTCCTGTGTTCAAAAGCATAGTCGATTATTACCATAATTGGACATTTGCGCAGATTCAGTTAAACTACCTTGATACAGAATACCAGGCAGGACTAAAAGGGTTAAAATACGCAAATGAAAAGGGGCTTGCAGTAATTATAATGGAACCCCTAAGAGGAGGAGAGCTTGCAAACCTCCCAAAGCAAATCGAAGAGGTCTTTAAGAGTGTTAACCCAGAACGCCCTATAGTAGAGTGGGGCTTTGATTTCCTGTGGAATATGGAGGAAGTTTCTCTTGTTTTAAGTGGTATGAGCACGATGGAACAGGTAAAAGAAAACATTAATTATGCAAAGGGATCCTATCCGGGAATGCTAACGCCATCAGAACTTGAAGTTTACAACAAAGTTGCAAAAATGATACATGAATTGAGGCTAATTGGTTGTACTGGTTGCGGTTATTGTCAACCTTGCACGGTCGGAATAAACATACCAGAAATTTTTGACATATATAACAAAGGATATCTTTTCAGAAATATGGAAAGAGCAAAGAGGAGATACAGTTTTGAGAAAGTTAAGGCTTCTGAGTGTATCGAGTGCAGAAATTGCGAAGCACAGTGCCCACAGGGGCTTCCCATAAGAGAACTTCTAAAAAGGGTACATAGCGAATTGCAGGTGAATAATGAAATTATGCTCTCCTGAGTCTCTTGTTAAGAAAGCAATAAACGAAGCAAAGCTCAACCTTGCAGTCTTTGCAGATAATGAACTTATATATTCTTCCTCCGTTGCAGGGATAACTCCAATATACAAGTTCGTAAAAGAGAATCTGAATAATGTTAACAATGTTACAAATCTCTATATAGGCGATAGAATTGTAGGAAAAGCAGGAGCACTTTTGATTAGCCTTCTTAAGCCGAAGTATGTGTATGCAGCTATCCTAAGCAAAAGTGGAAAGGAAATTCTTAAAAGTTACAAAATTAAATTTGAGTTTGATACCGAGGTAGAATACATAATAAATCGAGACAAAACGGGTATGTGCCCATTTGAAAATGCGGTTTTAAATGTTGAAGAGCCACTCGAAGCGCTAACTAAAGTTGAGGAGACACTTTCAAAGTTAAGAAATAAATAATTCGAGAAAGCTTAAATATTTCAAACGTGTTGACTATGGTAATTTAAGATTGCGAATTTGTTCAAGAAATTCTATATTGCTTGTAAGTGTTTTTAAGTTGTTTTGTGCTCTAACTAGTTCATCCGCAGTCTTGGATAGTTCAATATAGGCTTGAACGGCATTCTTAACAGAGGAATTAGAGATCGTATCTATATGAACGCTATCTTTTAAATTCGGCTCAATACGAACATTAATCTTTGTAAGTTTTCCATCTTCAGAAACAATTGTAGCAAACGGGTAAAGAAATTTTAACGAGCCCAGACTAACATTAAGAATGCTCCAATAATAAGTGATATAATTAATTTTTTCGTCTTTATCACCTCCTCAAATATATTTTAATACAAAAATTTTTTATCCCAAATTTGTAAGGTAATCGACTACTTCCTTAATGATGTATTCTGGTGTTGAAGTTCCTGAAACGATGCCAATTTTGTTAAAACCGGTAAGGTCGTATTTTTTTAATTCTTGAACATCTTCGACAAAAAAAGTATTCGGATTAACCTTCCTTGTAATCTCATAAAGCCTGTTAGTATTTGCAGAATGCTTTCCACCGACAACAATTACACAGTCAACACTCCTTGCAATTTTGTATGCCTCTTCCTGCCGTTTTACAGTTTCAGGGCAAATTGTGTCAAAAAACCTGAATTCAAAGGAATGTTCAAGAAAAAATTTTGCGGTATCGAGCGCAAGGGATCTTGAAACAGTCGATTGCGAGACAAGTGCAACCTTCGGAAAATAATCGTTCTCGTATCCTTTAAGTTCGCTAATATCTGAAACAACGCACATAAGATTTTCTTTTGCTGTCTCTTTGAGTACCTTTGTTTCTCTGTGTCCCTTTTCTCCCACAACTACTATTTTATACCCTTCACTTACAAGTTTCTTTATGATATTCACGGTGCGTATGACAAAAGGGCAGGTTACATCTACAATTTTTTCAAATCTCCTCTTAAGGTTTTCTATCTCTTCGTCTGTTGCACCATGCGCAGGAAGTATGACAATTTCACCGTTATCATTTGCTTCCGCAACACGAACCCCAAGAGTCTTCAATCGAGCCATTTCTCTTTCATTATGAAGGATCGAGTCAACAGTAAAAACCCATTTTGACTCCTTTGTAAGGTCTTCTACAATACTTACTGCACGTTCAACTCCTGAACAAAAACCAACTGACTTTGATACTATGATAGTTCTTCCGCTTTTTCTATGCATTCTCTTATTAACTCCATTAAATACTCGGTTGCCCTGTCGTAATAATCCTTGTCTTTTGGGTCGAAAACTTCATAAGGCTTGAATGGTTTCCCAAAATACACTGCAAGTTTTGTGCGCTTTATATGGATGAACTTCCTTCCAAGCCCCACTATACCTGCAGGAACAATCGGCATCTTTGCAACTGTTGAAAAATACACTGCACCTTTCTTGCCTTTAAGAAGAACACCTGTCCTTGAACGAGTCCCTTCTGGAAAGAGGAGAAGCGGATATCCCTTTTGAAGGACTTCCTTTGAAAGTTTGATTGAAGTTAGATCGGGCTTTTCCCTGTTAACAGGTATGCCGCCAAGATGCCTCAAGATTGGTCCTATAATCTTACTCTCAAACAATTCTTTCTTGCCAAAACTGTACATCCTTTTTGGTAAGGCAACACCAATAAGTGGTATATCAAGGAAGTGAGTATGGTTCGGCGAAATAATGTAGCCACCTTCCTCTGGTATGTTCTCAGTTCCTAACACCTTAAAATTATAAAAGATTTTAAAATAGAGTTTCGCTATAATTTTTACTATTCCGTAAAGCATACTCTTTCCCTTTTATAAACTCAAGAATTAGAGTAATAACCTCGTCTACAGTTAAGTTTGTCGTGTCGATAACATAGGCATCCTTTGGGACAGCAAGAGGCGCAACGCTCCTACCCGAATCAATCATATCTCGTGCTTTGAGGTTCTCATAAACTTCTTCAAATGTTGTATTTATACCTTTATGGATGAGTTCCTTGAATCTCCTTGAGGCACGCTCTTCAAGGGTTGCGGTAAGAAATATCTTTAAAAATGCATCGGGCAAAACAACACTTCCAATATCCCTTCCCACCATAACGACATTTTTATACTCTGCAATCCTCCGTAACTCATTCGTTATAACCTCCCTAACCTTGGGGTGCTCAGATACAGGAGAAACAAGTGCATCAACGCCTTTATCCCTCAACTTATCAAGTGGAATTTCTTTACCGTTAAGAAAAATTTTCCCACCCACAATATCCACATTAAAGTTTGATACTGCCTTGTCAAATTCAGAATTTTTTAAGCCTTGCTCTATTGCAATAAATGTTGCAAGCCTATACAAAAGCCCGCTGTCGATAAATTCGTAGCCTAATTTATCTCCCAAAATTTTCCCAACGGTCGATTTGCCAGAGGAAGCAACGCCGTCAATTGCAATTTTTCGAGTTTTCATAATCTTTGATCTTGTTTATCCTACGCTCGTGCCTTCCACCCTCAAACTTTGCATTAAGAAAAGTATTTACGATTTCCTTTGCAACTTCATCACCCACAACACGACCGCCCATACAGAGGACATTTGCGTTGTTGTGCTCTCTCGACGCATGCGCAGTATATAGATCGTTACAGAGTGCTGCACGAATACCTTTCACCTTATTTGCAGAAATACTCATGCCGATTCCTGTACCACAAACAAGAATCCCAAAGTCGAATTCTCCCTTTGAAACCGCTTCGGCAACTTTAAATGCATAATCAGGGTAATCTACGCTTTCCTCAGTATGAGTACCAAAATCTTCAACTTCAATTCCTTTTGTCTTTAAAAAGTTTTTTATGATTTCTTTAAGCCTGAACCCTGCATGATCTGAACCTATTGCTATTTTCATTTTTTACCTCCTAATTCTTTTAAATATATGACTAACAGCGCTTAATCCATAAGAAATGGCAACATCAAATATTTCGCTTCTTACAAGTTTGCCAAGCCCTACATAAATTATAAATAGAACTGCACCAATACCAATACTTCTTAAAAATACCGTAACTGCATGTGCCTTAATGGGAATAAATCGCAAAGAAAGATACGCAAGAAGACCCATTAAAATCCCAACCAAAATACTCTTCATTAGTTCCAGGATTAAATGCTTAAGATAACCTGCTTCAAAGTATTTCCTATGTCTTCCGTACATTATGTATTGAACAAGAGATACATAGGTTACTATTGTTGTTGCAAGTGCAATACCAGGAGCACCCATTAATTTTGCAAGAAGAATATCGAGAACAAGGTTTAAAAAGACGCTTACCCAACTTATAAGCATTGGCGTTTTTGTATCCTTATAAGTAAAGAACGCCCTTCTGAACAAATCGGCAAGCGTAATTCCTAAAAGTCCTAAAGAATACATAGCAACATTCCATTGAGTAAGGATCGCTGAAGATTCAGTGAAGGCACCCCTTTCAAATAAAACCCTCACTATAGGGCGAGCCCACACGGTGAAATAAACAGTAAAAGGCACCATAATAAACACAAGCACATAGAACGCCTTTTTAAATAGCCTCATATAATCTTCGTCGTTATTGCTCACTGCATGAGAAGAAAGCGTTGGATAAACTGCTGTTGTAAGAGGTGCGCCAATAAGTGAATAAGGTATAAGATAAACGGTCTGCGCATATGCAAGGGAGGCAATTGCACCTGGTGGCAAATAGGATGCAACTGTTTTGTCAATTATCTGGTAAAGAACACTCAAACCTGATACAATCATTGCAGGTATCATAAGGTTTGTAAACTCCTTAAATCCCGCCCAGTCGATCTCCTTTATGTCATAATGCCTGAAAAACTTCCAGCGAAAATAGAGAAATGAAAATAGAAGGAAAAAGTAAACAAAACCAAACAAATCTTGTCCCAATACTCTACTGTAAATTCCGATCCTTGGTGCAAGCAAAATTAGGGTCATAGGGATTACAATGTTTGCAATGAGCCCTGCAACAGCAGGATATAGAAATTGCTTTTCTGCCTGGAATACACCCGTAAAGAAACCTGTCATAATATTAAGGTAACCAAATATAGCAAGCATTTTAACAAATGTTGAGGCGTATGTAAACCTATCGGAAGTTAAACCCGAGGCAACAATTTTTACAACAAATGGGCTAAAAATGACAAGGAGGATTGTTATAAAGAAAAGAAGGACGCTATAGATGAAGAAAAGTTGGCTTACAAAAGTCTTTCCCTTTTCCAAGCCCTGTTCCTTTTTTTCTGTATACATCCTTACGATAATGGTTTGCATGCCTGCTGCAAATAGCCCCAAAATCATATTAGGGATAATGAGTGCAACCTCGAAAGCATCCATCTGGGGAGATGTGCCAAAATATTTGGCAGTGAGCATATCCCTTATGTAACCAACAATCTTACTCAGGAAAGCAACTATTGAGGTGATAATTGCTGCTTCGGTTATTGTTTGGCTTCGAAGAATCCTTTTCCTATCCATTTGAAATAAGGCTCTCCACTATCTTAAAGACGGTCTCTAATCTATTTTCCCAGGAGTATTCTTTTGCATCAAGCGTCCTTTTAACCCTTTTTTCGATAGTATCATCATCTATTGCGCGCTTTAGTTCCTTAACGAAATCCTCCTTTGCCTCCGCTACATACACAGGCAATTGAGAAACATTCCCTACAGGAGTTGACACAACTGGAACGCCGGAAGCAAGATACTCATAAGCCTTAAGAGGGTCAATCTTCCTGGTTAAGTCGTTTACCTTAAAAGGAATTATTGCTGCTTTCGACTGCCACAAAATCGGTGCAAACTGCTCCTGGGTGAGTTTCCCAAGAAATTTAACATTTTCTTTTGATAACAACTCTGAGATATCAACGGATGCAAAACCAATGAGTAGAATTTCGTAATCTTTAAAAGAATCCGCTATGTACTTTACAAGGTCTATATCAAACCAGTTTGCGATTGCTCCAACATATACAATCTGGTTTTTAATATTTAGGCTTTCTTTGTTATTAAGCCAGTTTGAAAAAAGCGCATAATCTACACCATTTGGTATTTGGACTGGTTCCTTCCCGAATTTCTTGAGTTTATCTTTGAGGAACTCGTTTCCCGTTGTTATTACAACATCCGATACCTCGACTGTTTTCTTTTCAAGTGCATTAACAAAAGATGGGTTTATAAGCCCTCCAAAACTTGCGTGATCATCGACACAATCATAGATGATTTTTGATTTAAATTTGGTAAGAGCATCCGGAAAAAAGGGGATATATGTAAAAATAAGTGCAGGGTCGAAAGATATTTCCTTAAGGGCAGAAGCAATTTTACTGTAGTATATTTGAGAGTCAATCTTATTGAAAGGAAGGTGTTTTTTAAAAAACGGGAGTATTGGAAAACTTCTTAAAACATAAAAATTCGGAAAAACTTGTTTAAGCCCATAACTTTCAACTTTAAAGCCTTTTTTGAGATAGCCAAGGTAAGTGTGAGGTGAGTCCACATAAACGACTCTAAAACCTTTTTCAGAAAGGTACTTAGAGAAACGTGTTTTTCTTGAAGGAAAATCGCCGTATCTATTGGACGAAAGAAAAAGGATGTCTTTACTCATCCAGCACCTCAGAAAGTGCCGAAATCGCCCAGAAATTGAGCGTAATTCCCCACACATCAAAAAGGTTCTCAACAAAAATGTGGATTAAGATAGAAAGCATTGATGCCCCCAGAAACAGGAATATGAGTTTCCTTTTTGTAGAGAATTTGTATACATAGTTTGCAAAACCGTATGATACGAAAAGAATAAAAGAAATTATGCCTAAGAATCCTGTTTCAGCAAAAACATTTATGTAGACACTATCCATTGATGTATAAGAAAAGTAGCCATATTTTTGCCCCGCAGAACTTCCAAAAGTACCAAGACCGCTTCCAAAAAGTGGATGCTCAAATCCGTTAACAATGCCGTACTTCCACCTGAAAAGCCTTCCCCCGGATTCAAGGCTCTTTTGGATATAACTCGGGGCAACAAGCGAAAGGATTCTCAATCTCAAGATAGGCACAGCATAAATCGTTAGTGCACCAAGGGCAATAAGGGCAAAACCAATTACAGGAGAATACGCAGTAAAAGCAAGGAAAAGCGCACCAAATGCACCAAGCCATCCACCTCTTGAGAATGTTAAAAGTAAACCTGAGACTATCGCAAAGGAAGAAAGTGCATATAATATCTTTTTAAAAATGTCTTCATCATAGAAAATGTAGTAAACCGCAACGGGTAATCCCAATTCAAGATACCCTGCAAGGACATTTGGGCTTCCAACAACAGAGAACGCCCTTGTGTATATAGATGTGCTTTCAAGGTCTTTATCAACCCACTGAGCAGGAGTTGGCACTTTTTTTATGTACTGGTAAACACCGTGAAGCCCAAGAAGGAGCGAGGAAAAAACAAGAGACTTAAGGTAAAAGTGAATTTCGTCTTTGGTGGGATTTATAAGGAACACTGCAACGAAAACAAAAAAAGGCTCAAGCAAAAGTCTCAATTGGTGCTGGAATGCAAGGAAAAGATAGTTATTAAAAACAAAACTCAATACGGAAACAGTTGCAAAGAGCAAAGCAAACAAAAAACCTGGAAGCGCAATTAGGTCCTTAATTCTTTTATACCCAATAAAAAGAGAAAACAAGAAGAAAGTTATTATTAAAAGATCATCCCATACACTTCCCAATTTTGGCACTTTTTTAAGGACATAGTTTACCCACGGATAAAAGGCAATAAGGAAGAGAAAAATCCTCCTTAAAGCCGAATTAACTTTTTCCATACTATTTTACATCTTTAACAGTCAGGACAGTTACCCACAACTTCCAATTTTCACCGTAGAGGGCAAGGTGAGCACCTGCCATAATGAGGTCTTTCCCGTATGGATATGCCCAGGCATATTTCTTATCGAGCGATTTTGCTGTGATGTAAACATCTTTAAGTTTTGAGGTGTTCTCAACATAGAGGAGATTCTGGTCATAGTAAACATATTTTGCTTCTGATGGAACGACTTTAACATCGGTAACTTTGAAACATTTTTTGCCTTGAGAGTCATAAATAGTGTCGCCGATTTTTATCATATCGGCTGTTTCTGGTCTAATCGCCTCCGCCAAGAATGTTGCTTCGATATAATTACCCTGCGCTAAAATCTCTTTGTTTTTAGGATTCAATACCTTGTAAAGTCCAAACAGAACCGCGAGCACAAACACAACCAAAACAACAGAAATTAAAATCTTCTTACCCATTTTTAACCTCCATATTGTTTCTCAATCCGTCAATTATACCACGAAAGAAGTTTTTGAGAAATGTGCCTTTATCATCATAAAAGAAAACAATCGAGATAAATCTTTTGAAAATGAATGTTGGCAAAAATAAAAAATAGAAGTTAAGTGGCTTAAGGAATTTCTTCTGGACTATTATGTTATTTCTCGTGCCAAGGTACATCCTCATTGGTCTTCCAGAAAGAAGAGTAAAAGTCTTTCCAAGAATCTTAACTTGCTTTCTTGATTCAATGGGGTGATAAATTTTGCTTTTTGTTATTGCAAAACCTTTGAAACCTGCACGCTTGCACCTCAACACAAATTCTGTATCGTCGTACCATCCGAAGAGTTTTCCGTTAAAGAATTGCACTATATCAAAAACTTTCCTGGGTAAAAATAGCCCGTTCATAGGCGCAATATCATATTCAAAATATTCTTTTGAAAATTCGCTATCCCCAATTTTTTTAGTAATTCCCGTCACGGGATTGTATCTCAAAAGATTATAAAATGGCTTTGTGAACTCCAAATCCCCGTATGTAACCGAACTTAAAATGATTTTATCATATTGCTTTTGAAGAATCTCGTAATAGGTAAGAAGGTTTAAAAGGGCATCTTTTGAGACAATAACATCGTCATCAAGCATCCATACAAAATCGTAACCTTCTGAATGCGCAAATTTTTGCCCTGCTTCAGCCCCTCCAGCAGGACCGAGATTTTTATCTAACCTCAGGTATTTAACAGGGTAATTTTTTACTAAATCCTCGGTGCCGTCTGTCGAAGCGTTGTCTATAACAATAATATCTGGAACAACTGCCCCTGAAAGAATCGATTCAATACAACCCTTCAAAAGTTCTTTCCTGTTATATGTAATAACCAATGCTCCAACTTTCATACTACATATGCTCTTTCTTTTCGATACCCATCAAATCGAAAAGGACTGAGAGTGCTTCGAGTGAGGCTTTAACAATAAGAAACCTCTTTGTTCTAACAATGGGATTTTCCTCCCCCAAAACCCTGTAGTTCTGATAGAAGAAATTTATGTCCCTTGAAAGGTCAAGTGTTATATTTGGAATTCTATGGATTGAATAGTCGTTTGAGATATCATCAAGAATTGAATTCAAATAAAATATCGCATTAAGGATTTTCCTTTCAATAGGTTCAAGTGGCTCACTTAAAGCAGAATCAAAGTCCACAAACTCTATGTTACGCTTTTTAGATTCCCCTACAATATTATGAAGTCTTGCATAGGTGTACTGCACATAGAAAACGGGGTTGTCGAGGGTTTGCGATGTAGCAAGGTCAATATCAAAATTGAGGTGTGTATCTGCACTTTTCATAAGGAAGAAAAATCTTGCTGCATCCTTACCAACTTTATCTATAAGGTCGCTTAAGGGATAAAACTTACCTGTGTGCTTGGACATCATCACTTCCTCACCACCTTCAAAGAGGTGGACTATCTGGTAAAGGATAACATCAAGGAAAGTGCCACCAATCCCCACACCTTCAAGAAGTGCCTTCATCGTGATAACATGCCCAAAGTGATCTGCCCCCCACACATCGATTGCTTTAATATGCCCACGCCTGAACTTATCAACATGGTAAGCAATGTCAGTTAAGGTGTAAGTGGGCTCTCCTGTCGCCTTGACAAGAACTCTATCCTTGTCGTCTTTAAACTCCGTTGCCTTGAACCACCAAGCCCCATCTTTTTTGTAGAGAAGATTTCTTTTCTTTAATTCGATAACTACTTCTGCAAGTTTCTCTGGTAATTTTAAGCCCTCTTCAACTTCGATTATGTTCCCTTCATAGAGTGAGGACTCAAAAAAGACATTATCATAATTAACACCGAAATTCTTTAAGGATTGTAAAATGCTTGGAAAGTCAAATGTGAAGTTGCTTTTCTTGAGAATCTCAAGTTCTTCGATATTTGAGTTTGCATCACCAAAAAGGATGTACTCTCCAAGTATTTTAAAAACCTCAACCTGTCTTTCGTAATCATAATTAATGAATTTGTCTTTGAAGACCAGAGCAATAACATCCCCAATACGCTTTATGTATTCTCCTCTGTAGCCTTCCTCGGGAAAAACACTTTCAACACCAAAATTTTTAAGATACCAGTACCTTATCGACTGACCGAAGAGGTCCATTTTATTTCCTGCATCGTTTACATAGTACTCTTTTTCAACTTCAAAGCCACGATTCTTTAGGACATTTGCAACAACATCCCCAATTACGCCCCCTCTTCCATTCCCAACATGAAGAGGTCCCGTGGGGTTTGCAGAAACAAATTCAACTTGAATTTTCTTTTTTTGAGGCTCTTTTTTAAAATACACACTGCCGCTTTCAAAAAGTGCCCTCAAAAATTCCTTATAAAATGCATTATTTACCTTTATATTGATGTAGCCATTGTCATTTGAAAGTGCTTCAAAATACGGGAGATTCAAATAGCTAACGAGTTCATTTGCAATATCCTTTGGGGACCTCCTCAATGCCTTTGCAAGTTTAAAAGCAATATTAAGCGAGAAATCACCAAATCCCTCAGGAGCTACAAGCAACTTAAAGTTTTTGTCAAATTCTACATTTGAAAGAGGCTTTGAAAGTGCCTCTGATATCTCAGATTGCAACTTGTATATATTCATTTTCCTTTATAAGTTAAAATAGGCTCCTTTGTAGCCTTCACCTCGTCGGGTCTACTTACATATGTTGTATGAGGCGCTTCCTTCAACAACTGCGGTTTTGTTTTTGCCTCTTCTGAAATCTTTATCATTGCATCGATAAATTCATCAATTGTCTCTTTCTCTTCAGATTCAGTTGGTTCTACCATAATTGTTTCCTGTGCATAGGGCTCGAAGTGGGGGAAGTATATTGTCGGTGGATGGAATCCATAGTCTATAAGCCTCTTTGCAATATCGAGTGTCTTAACGCCGTATTCCTTGTAATCTCTACCTGTAAGGACGCATTCATGCATGCAGAATCTATCGTAAGCAGGTCTGTAATAACTCTTGAGCCTTGCAAGGACATAGTTTGCATTGATGACGGAGGCTTCTGAAACCTCTTTCAGTCCACTTGCACCCATTGTGAGAATCCATGCATATGCCTTAACAAGGACGGTAAAGTTCCCAAAAAATGCCTTTACCCTTCCGATTGATTTTCGAGGTTCTTCAAGTCCAAAATATTTCCCGCAATTACATACTAATGGGGAGGGCAAAAACTCTATAAGATTTTTCTTTACGCCAACAGCACCTGCTCCAGGTCCGCCTGAGCCGTGAGGTGTTGAGAAAGTTTTGTGCAAATTGAGGTGGACGATATCAAACCCTGCATCCCCAGGACGCACAATTCCAAGAAGGGCGTTTAGATTTGCGCCATCGTAATAAAGAAGCCCACCCTTAGAGTGGACAACCTCTGCTATCTCAATGATTTGCCTTTCAAATAGACCTACCGTATTCGGGTTTGTGAGCATTATACCTGCAGTATCCTCGTCCATTTTTGCCTTTAGGTCATCGAGGTCAACATTCCCAACCTCGTTTGACTTAACCTCCACGACCTTAAAGCCAGCCATTGCAGAGGATGCTGGGTTTGTCCCGTGGGCAGAATCAGGGATAAGCATTTTGCTTCTCGGTTTGCCCATATCCTCAAAGTACTTTCTCATTATGAGGACACCCACAAGTTCGCCATGTGCACCTGCAGAAGGCATAAGAGTAAACCTGTCCATTCCTGTGATTTCCTTAAGTGCTTCTTCAAGTTCATACATAAGCCTAAGGTTCCCCTGAACAAGTTCAAGAGGTGCAAGTGGGTGCACATTTATGAAGTTATCAAGCGTTGCAAGATACTCGTTTACCTTTGGATTGTACTTCATTGTGCAACTTCCCAGAGGATAAAAGCCATCGTCAACGCCGTAATTGAGTTTTGAAAGTTTTGTAAAGTGCCTTACAACATCGACTTCGGAAACCTCAGGTAGTTCTTTCTTTTTAGAAGGAATAGCATATTGTGGGATAAAGTCCGTAGCTGTTCCTTCAAAGTCATCTTTTCTTAAGGAGTACCCTTTACGCCCTTTTACGCTTTTTTCATATATGAGTTTCATATTCTCACCTTCCCAGGGCATCAACAATCTTATCAAGCTCTTCTTTGCTAAAGACCTCTGTAACTGCAAAAAGGTATGAATCCAGAAGGCCTTCAAAGTAATTTGAAAGTTTTAGCGGAGGAATCACATCTATTTTCAAAAGCCTCTCTTTAATCTCTTCCTCTGTCAAATCTGTATTAAGAACAAACTCATTAAAGAACGGGTAATCAACGCCTTTAAAATGAGGCGTCTCCAAGAGTTTCTTACGAAGGTAGTGTGCAGCCTTTGTATTATACAAAGCAACCTCATAAAGCCCTTCTTTTCCAAATAGTGATATATACGCATCAATTGCGTAAAGATTCAAATTGTGGCTTGTGCAGAGGTTTGAAGTTGCCTTTTCTCTCTTTATGTCCTGCTCTCTTGCCCTGAGCGTCATTACAAAAGCACGTTTTCCATTTCTATCGACAGTTTCCCCTGCGATTCTTCCGGGAAGTTGCCTTACAAATTCCATTTTCGTTGCAAGATAGCCGTTATAGGGACCTCCGAAATTGAGGTCAATGCCAAAGGATTGTGCTTCACCTGCAACAATATCTACACCGAGTTCCGCAGGACTCTTTAAAAGGGCAAGGCTAAGGCTTTCAGTAACAACCTGCAAAAGAAGTACCTTTGATTCGTGCACAACTTTCGAAAATGCTTCTACATCTTCGATACCTCCGAAGAAATTGGGGCTCTGTATCACAACCACAGCAGTCTCGCTATTGAGAATATCTTTAAGTTTTTGTAAGGAAGTCAAATTATTCTCGTAAGGAATTTCTACGATTTCGGTTTTATGTGGAGCAGTGTATGTCCTTATCGTTTCAAGATACTGAGGGTTAAGGAGCCCTGAAACAACAACCCTGTTCTTACCTGTTAGTCGCATTGCCATAAGGACTGCTTCTGCTGTTGCGGAGGCACCATCGTAAATGGATGGAACAACTGCATCAAAACCTGTAAGTCTTCCAAGGTGTGTTTGTACCTCAAACATCGTTTGGAGGGTTCCCTGGGCAAGTTCTGGCTGATATGGTGTGTATGCAGTGTAAAATTCCTCTCTTGAAAGAATCGTCCTTATGATAGATGGCACAAAATGCTTGTAACTTCCAGCACCAACTAAAGGCTTCAGGGAAGCAAAATCTGCGTTTTCTTGTTCGATTGAGCGGATGTACGAAATAAGTTCATCTTCCGAAAGGGGACCTTTAATATTCAAGTCTCCCTTGAATCGTAATGACTCTGGAATATCTTTTATGAGTTCCTCAAAGGAGGAAACGCCAATAGTTTTAAGCATTTCCTCCAGTTGTTCCCTTGTATTAGGAATGTATTTCATAGGCTATTCTTTTCTGTACTCTTCGTATCCCTTTGCATCCATTAACTCTTTTAACTCTTCAGGATTTTCCATTTTGATTTTGAAGAGCCATCCTTCACCATATGGATCTTTGTTAAGAAGCGAAGGGTCAGAAACTGCAGCTTTATTTACCTCTACAATCTCGCCTGATACTGGTGCATAGATGTCTGAAGCAGCTTTAACGGATTCAACTGTAAGAACGGTGTCTTCTTTTTTTACCTTCTTCCCAACTGGAGCTTCTCCCACATAAACAACATCACCAAGTTTATCCTGGGCGTAATCGGTGATGCCAACTGTTGCAATATCACCATCGACCTTTACCCACTCATCATTTTTTGAATAATACAAACCTTCAATAACTTTGTATGCCATTTTCTACCTCCTTAAAATTAGTTTTTATTAAACTTCCAGAAAATTATAATACAATAAGCCGAAAAACTAAATATTTGGGTATCTATTTATGGACTTTTTGTTAATTCTTTATATTCTCTATAGATTTTAAGAAAATCCTCAACATCCAGTTCTTCGGGTCTAGCATTTTCATTAATATTGTATTTTCGGAATACTTGCAAAAAATCGAAATCGTAGAATTCTTTAAGCGTTGTAAGAAGTTTTTTCCTTCTACGATTAAACGCCTTGTGAACAAAGGACATGAATTCATTATCTTCAGGGGAGTACGCCCTTACTCTTTTTAATTCGATAAGGGAAGAATAAACATCAGGTCTTGGAATAAAGAAACTCGGGGGGAAGCGCTTGAGGAATTTCACATCAAAAAAGTATTTTGTAAAAACAGTTATTGAGCCATACTCTTTTTGCGAAACGTTTGATGCCAATCTCCTTGCAACCTCATCCTGAACTAATAGTATTGCCCTTGATAATGAAGACCTTGCAACTTTCATTACGAGGTCTGAAGTAATGTAATAAGGAATATTCCCGTAGATTTCGTCTGCATGAAAATTATCGAAATCGATGTTTAATGCATCCCCCATAATAAATGTGACATTTGGGATTGGATTTTCGTCGTAATATGGCTTGAATCTTTCGTCTAATTCAATTGCGTAAATATGTCCTGCATACTTTGCAACTTCTCTTGTAAGAATCGCAAAGCCCGAGCCAATTTCTATGTATGTTTTTTCTTTTGTAGGTTTTATTGCCTCAACAATAAAATTAAGGGCAGAAGAAGAAACAAGAAAATTCTGCCCCAATCTTTTTGACGCCTTGAAGTTGTACTTATCTATTAATAATTTAACTTCCCTTGAAATTTCCATTTACCATCAAGAATATAGACTCGGACTTTTCTTACGCCCCACCTATTTGCTTCATATGGGTAATAGAAAAACACATCGATTCTGTTTCCTTTTATTGCACCACCCGTGTCACCTGCAACTGCATAGCCATAACCTTCAACATAAAGAAGAGTTCCCATTGGTATTACCGATGGGTCAACTGCAACTACACCAAAGCCACTACGCAGCCCAGATGCAGTCATCCAGGGATTTGAATCAGTTTCTGCATATGTAGGTGAATAAGCCGTTGCTATAACTTCAAACGATTTTACATACTTTTTTGGGGGAGATGCTGTCCCTACAACATAGGTTTGAGTTATAGGCATTTTTGTTATTTTCTCATATGCAAATTCCTCTTTTACCTTGTCGCCACCAAAGTAGATTTCTTTGTAGTGAATTTCTTTTATGCCGTTTTCCCCTGTTTGCTTTAAATAAGTCATACCCTTTGCAACCATATTATCATTAACATAAACTGTTTTATACGGAATTTGTTCTTTCACAATTTTTTCTTTTTCAAGGTACCTTTTTATTACTATTTTATTTGTGTTTAATTCGGAATCTACTGGAACATTTATATAATCACGCTCTCCTAATTTAACACCGATACTATCAAGAAAGTCAGAAACGATAACTTTTGTCGTGTAGTAGGTTTTTGTTTGCTTGTCGATTGTAACCTCAATTGGTCTTGAACGGAGAACTATTACATTCCCAGAATCTATCGGCTTACTCAAATCTGGCTCTACTACATCCTCAGTGCGGATTGAAACATTTGCCTTCGCTAAAACATCCTTTGTTGTGAGTTCCTTAAAAGAAAGAACCTGATAAACCTTGTTATTGCCTGTATCTTCTACTGTATAAACATGCCCAAAAGAGACAAGGAATGCAAATACAAGGAATATCACAATTATTAAAGTTTTAACTGTCTTTTCTACCATATTTACTCCTCTTCAAAAGATTTTCAATTGATTCGAGTTTCTCCTCGATACTACGCAAACTTCTCACAATCTCTCCAAGAAAATCAACATCGAAATCCTTAAATGAAGCAACCTGTTCAAGGTCGTCAGAATCAAAGTCATCAAGAGAGTTAATCTGAGAAATCAAAGAAAGTTTGTCCCTTGTGCGTGTTTCTTTTTGAGTAATATCTCCTTCAATTTTTTTGAGGAAAATAGTCGGGAAGAAATAATAAACACCATTATCCTCAACTTCAAGGCGTGCAAGTTCGCAGAAATTCACAAGAGACGACGGCGAAATCTGGTAAACATCCTTTGATGGCAACACAATGAGAACAGAAAGTTTTTTATGCTCGGGGTTTGGTTTATTTAAAAATTCAAGAATTGTCTTTTTGCTAATCTTTATACCTTCGTCCCACATAATCTGCCTTGCAATTTCTGGAAATGCCTGCCTGAAACCCTTGTCAACATTTTCAACAAAGTAAAGAAGAAACAAAGAATACTTTGTCTCTATAATGGCTGCATTCTTATCAACAGGGCTTACCTTTAATACAACCTCTCCAAAATATTTTTTTATAACATTTTTTGCAAACATTAGCGCTCCATTCAATGTTTTTATCTTCATTTCTCACCTTCCTAAACTCTTCAGTATATCAATTTTTTATGAATTTACAAAATAACAAATGAAAACTTGACAAATGCTTGCGTTTTAATAGTTCCCAATTAAAATTATATGACATTTTGTGAATTAAATGTGAATTTGAATATAATAATCTTGAAGGAGGCATATATGATAAAAATAGTTGTTGATTCAACAGGTTACATACCTAAGGATGTATTGGAAAAGTATGACATAAAAGTTGTCCCTTTAAAGATAAGGTTTGGAAACGAAGAGTTTAAAGAAACAGACATATCAGTTGAAGAATTCTACAGGAGGCTTGTCTCTTCAAAAGAACTTCCCAAGACCTCGCAACCTTCTCCACAGGATTTTATAGAAGTATACAAACCTCTTCTTGATGAAGGACATGAGATAATTTCAATTCACCTTTCCCAAAAAATTTCAGGAACAATTAACTCTGCAAGGGTTGCAATTGAAACGCTTAAAACTGACAGGATAAGAATTGTTGATTCGCAAAGTACAACTTTCTCTTTAAGGTTTCTTGCAGAATACGCAATAGGTTTAATAGAAAAAGAGCTTCCCTTTGAGAAAGTATTTGAAGAAACGCAAAATACCGTAAAAAGAATATACAACAGGTTTGTCCTTTATCACTTGAAATATCTCGCAGAAGGAGGAAGACTCAACCGTGCTGAAGGATTGCTTGGAGAGGTTTTGAATATAAAGCCTGTTCTTTCATTTACCAATGGTGAAGTAAAAGTCGAAAGTGTTGCAAGGTCTCTAAACAGGGCAAAAGAAGTCCTTCTTAAATTTATAAAAGAGATAAATGATACCAAAGGGATTGAGAGGCTTTCACTCGTCCACGGTATAAATAACGATGTTGAGGAATTTGAAGAAAAAGTAAAAGAAATTACCGATGTGAAAATAGAGAAACTGCTCTGTGGTGCAGTTGTAGGAGTTTACGGCGGTCCCGAGTGGATTGGCGTAGGGATTTTAGGGAAAGAGTAAAAAATTAACCCTTTAAGAACTCCACCATCTTAGTGTGTAAGACCCCGTTTGTTGCAAGAACCTCTGAAGAAAATAGGAAATTAGGGTCACCACTAAAAGTAGAGACAATGCCTCCCGCTTCCTTTACAATGAGTGAGCCTGCTATAATATCCCAGATGTGTATTCCTTTTTGGTAGTAGCAATCAACAATGCCCATTGCAACATGCGCAAGGTCAAGTGCGGCACTACCATCACACCTTACCGAAAGAGCGTTTTCAAGAATATCCCCAAAAACTCGTAAAGATTTTTCATTTCTTTCTTTGTAAACAAAACCTGTTAAAACAAGTGCATCTTTGAAGTCATTCGTCTTTGAAACATGAATTTCTTTCCCGTTTAAAGTTGCACCTTTTCCTAATTCTCCAATAAACATTTCTTCAAGTATTGGGTTATAAACTACGCCAAAAGTAACAGAATCCTCTTCCATTAGTGCAATAGAAACTGCAACCTGTGGATACCCTTTTACAAAGTTCGTTGTCCCATCAAGAGGGTCTATTACAAATTTAATTTTTGCTGATTTGTTAATGTCGGAATTTTCCTCAGTTATAATTCCATAATCCGGATATGCCTTTTGAATCCTAACTCTAACAAGGTTATCGATATACTTATCGACATTTGTTACAAGGTCTCTTGGTCCTTTGTACTCAACTTCGAGGTGCTTCCTGAAGTTTTCTTTTATAACCTTGCCAACATCATTTGCAAGGCTAACTACAAAATCTTTTTCGTACATAATTACGCTCCTTTCTAAATTTGAACTTCTAAGACTACAGGCACATGGTCCGATGGCTTTTCTAATTTCCTAAAGGTTTTTTCGATATAACAATTCTTTAACTTTGGGAGTAACTTCTCGGATACAAGAATATAATCGATCCTCATGCCCCAATTTCTTCTAAAACTTCCACCCGTGTAGTCCCACCATGTAAATTCCTGTACATCTTTATGGAAATATCTGAATGCATCAATAAGGCCAATACTCATAAGATCAGAAAGTGCTTCACGCTCTTCTTTCATAAAACCGATAGTCCCCGAAAGTAACATTGGATCCCATACATCAATTTCCTCTTTTGCCACATTGAAATCGCCCATAAGGATAAAATTCTCATCTAAAAGGTTATTTTTAAGGATGTAATTCTTTATTTTCTTGTAAAACTCGAGTTTGTAAAAGAACCTTTCAGAACCATACTCACCACCATGAGGGAAATACACATTTAAAATGGTAACTCCACTCACAACACCTAAAATAGTGCGCGCTTCATCCTCATTTAAGACATTTTTAGTAACCTTAGAGAAGGGAAATCTTGAGATAAGCGCAACTCCATTATAGGCTTTCTGACCAAGTACCTCAACATTGTAGCCCAGAGTTTTAAAGTCGTCAAAAGGGAAATTCTTTTCCTCAGTTTTCAATTCCTGAATGCCTAAAATATCGATATCGTTATCCTTCAAAAAAATTTTCACATGTTCAAGCCTGCTTCTTATTGAATTCACATTCCAGGTTGCAATTCTCATATTTACTTCCCTCCCAGATCCTCCAAAAGTTCTTCAACTGTTTTCTTCAAGACAGGATGAACAAAATCTCCCGCAATTTCCGAAAGAGGTTTAAGAACAAAAAACCTATTCTGCATATCAGGGTGTGGAATTTTTAAATCGGGCTCGTCAATCACAAGATCATCGTAGAAAATTATATCAAGGTCGATTGTCCTTGGTCCCCAGCGTAATGTTCTTACCCTTCCAAGGCGCCTTTCAATATCAAGAAGAAGTGCTAAAAGTTCCTTGGGTGAAAGCGTTGTAAAACATTCAACTACGCAATTAAGAAATTTAGGTTGCTCTTCTACACCATAGGGCTTTGTTTCTATTATTGAAGAAATTTTCTTTACATCAATTCCTTCCTCAATAAGATAATTTATTGCATCGAGGATATTCTTTTCCCTGTCGCCTAAGTTTGAACCAATTGCGATAAAAACCCTGTATTTAGCCTGCTCCTCCACCTGAACCTCCACCTCCTTCCCCACCCCCAGAAGAGAATCCACCACCAGAACCAGTTGAGGATGAAACAGAGGTATTTAATGCAGCAATCGCAGTATTTAAAGAAGTTGTAAGAGTATTGAATGATGCAAAATCAACTGAGCCAGTTGATGTAACAACCCTTGAGAATATATAACTTCTTTGCCATTCTTCCTGTGGAATTTTGTCAAAATTCATTTCAATGTATTTTAGGACTTTTTCTGCAATGCCAAAAGTTGTTGCATAAACAAGGTAATCTTCCCAGATAACAATGGATGTAGGCACATACTCTTTGAAATTTGAAAAGTCCTCAAGGAACCTTTTAATCCCAATCCATTCTGCATATGCTTCTGCACCTTTTTGAGTGCGTTTCTTTAAAGTAAAGGAAAGAAGAGTAAAGACAGTTCCGAAAATCCACATAAGTGGTATAAGAAATAGCGTTCCTGTGCCTGTAAGAACAAAAAACGAAACAAATGAAACCAGAACCAGGGCAACAAAATAAATAGCCATAATTGTAATTCTATTTTCAAAGTAGCCCATTGACCGCCCCTCATCTTGAACAGCATGCACGAACCTTTTAAACATATCATATGCAACCTTACTCCTTTGTTTTGAAAACCTCTTAATCATATCCGTTGAAACGAAATTGTTTCCCTCTGAAATCACATTAAAAAGAAAATCGTAGGCAAAAGCAAGGTGACCCGACAACGCCGAAGGGTCTTTGTCTGTTTTATAAAAATATGTAACAGGCTCTGTCTTTTTGAATAGAATATAGTTTTTCTCTTCTTCTTTAGTTTCGAGTGCGATATATCCTTTCTTTATAAGATAGAGGATTGTTGCAGTGAGGTCCTGGGCGGTAACAGTCTCAAACCTTATAAGGTATCCAACGATTGCAGGAGGGATGTCTTCTGGTATTTCTCTTGCGTAGATTATTTCTCTTTGAGGTTCTGGCTCTTTGCCAAAGGTAAAAAAGAGGTAGAGATAAAAGGCAAGGAATAAAACCCAAAGAGCAAAGAATCCTATGAAACCGCTTCTTATTCGTGCTTTAAGGGCATCTGCTTGCTTTGCATAGGTGAGTTCTTCCTGCATAATCTGGGGAAGTTTTTCTTCAGGAATAATTTTTGCTTTTGGAAGAACACTTACCGGGAATAAGACTCTTGCTTCAATGTAGGTGTTTGCAGGGACATTTGTTATCTTATAATGGGCACCAGTTCCGTCAATTCTTTCAACAACACCATTTAAAGGTCCGTGTCCGAAGACTTTTAGGTCATCTTCATTTTGAACTGGGTTTGGAAGATACACAAAGCCTTCAAAATCCGAATTTTTCTTATCCCAGCCTGTCCCTATTAACTTCCAGTAGAAATCAGCAACATCCTTATATACCTTTATGCCTCCAATCACTCTGTATTTTATTGTAAATGTCTTTGTTGTATCAAATGCATCATAGAAGAATTTTGCATAGTACTCATTTCCTCGATCTTGGAAAACAAATGTGCCTGGTGTTTCTGTTTCTGTGTCTGTTCTTTTGTATAGACCAGATTCATCGCCTATCGTGAAGTTTTCAATTCTATCGAAACCAGATTTATCAAGTGTATATGTAGCCCAGTGAAATGAACCATCAAATTTGTAGGTTCTTAGCTCTTCTACATCAAAACTTCCATCCTCATTAATATTAATTGTTACAACTACCTTCGGAAAGTAATAATCTTTTGCAAAAACATAAGAAACAGATGAAAAGAAAAATAGGAAAAGCAACAAAGATATGATAAGATATTTTTTCATCTTTCTCTCCTAATTACCCCTTGCTTGTAATTGCTTTAAACATCCTTATTGCATCTTTATGCTGCAAAACATCGTGGACTCTTAAAATAGAAGCCCCTTTCATAAGTGCTAACATATTCGATGCAATTGTTCCGTAGAGTCTATCTTCGGGTGGACGCCCGTCAAGGACATACCCAATAAACGATTTTCTTGAAAGACCAACAAGTATTGGAAGATTAAAAATAGTAAATTCATTAAGTTTATTAAGGATTTCAAGGTTGTGCTCGAATGTTTTCCCAAAGCCAATTCCAGGATCAATAATTATTTTGTTAATAGAAACTGAATTAAGAAAGTTTATCCTGCTCTCGAAATATTCAAGTAACTCCCTCATCAAGTCTTTATACTCAGGGTTCTTTTGCATATCTTTGGGTGTGCCTTTTATATGCATAACAACAACTGGCACATCAAATTTCTTTGCAACATCAATCATCAAAGGATCAAACCTCAATCCACTAATGTCATTAATAATATCTGCACCTGCATTAATGGCTTCCTCTGCAACTTTTGACTTGTAGGTATCGATAGAAATTGGTATATCATGAAATTCCTTTCTTATAGCCTCGATTACCGGGACAACACGCCTCAATTCTTCCTCAACAGAGACACTTTCAGCATATGGTCGTGTTGACTCTCCGCCAACATCAATTATGTCTGCACCCTCTTTAATCATTTCTTCTGCATGCTTTAAGGCGCTATCAATGTCGTAAAACTTTCCGCCATCAGAGAATGAATCGGGAGTAACATTAAGAATACCCATTACAAACTTTTCGGCATTAAAGTCGAAAATATGACCCCTAATATTGAAAACCGGCAAACTCACTTTTGGAAGATATTTTTCAAGGGCTATTTTGACTTCCTTCAATCCAAAATATGGCATTAGTGCAAGTTTTTCAAGGACTCTCATATAAACTTTTCTTGTACCAATAAGAATTGCATCGGTTTTCTCCACTCTGAAACTTGCAACATCTCTTGAAAGCGCAACATCTCCACCAGCACTTAAAAATTCCTGCTTGAGGATATTTGCCCCTCTTGCATCGAGGTCGTACAATTTAAAAAGGAGGATTTCGCTCTTTTCTTTAAACAGATTATAAACTGCCCTGTCCACCTGGACATTTGTTAGTTCTTTTTCTAAGTAAGAAAAATCAATCTTCCTTAAAATCACGCAAATCTCCTTCCTTTATTTTTCTATTTAATTATACTTGAAATATGAAAACAAAGGTATTTGCAGTTGATAAATTAAAAAAAGAATACAACAAACTGGGAGTTGCAGACTATCTTGAAAGAATAAAATACTACATACCTATTGAAATAATTGAGGTAACAGAGGAAAAATTGCCTAAACTCCTTTCAAAAGAAAACTTCAACATAATTCTCGATGAAAAAGGTAACGAACTTACATCTGTTGAACTTGCTCAATTCTTACAAAAATTGCTAACACACCAGAGCAAAGATATTGCGTTTTTTATAGGTGGGGCAACGGGGCTTCCAAAAGAGGTAAAAGAAAAAGGAGACTACATCTTAAGCCTTTCAAGGCTCACTCTCCCACATGAAATTGCAAGAGTAATGCTTCTTGAGCAAATCTACAGAGCATTTACGATAATAAATAACGAGAAATATCACAAGTAGTTAATTTTTTAGTTATATCTAACACCTCTTGACACAGAATAAAAATTCAGATAAAATTATCTATCATTTGCCAAATTTTGCAAATGAAAATCTATGGGAGGTAGAGATGAAGCAAGAAAAGACACTTTCGGTATTCGACAGGTATCTTTCGCTTTTTGTTATCCTGTGCATGATTTTAGGAGCGTATCTTGGAATCAAGTTTCCATCCGCAGTTAATGTCTTAAGCAGATGGTCTGTTGCTCAGGTCTCCATTCCTATTGCAATAGTGCTGTGGATAATGATTTTCCCGATGATGGTTCAAATTGACTTCGACAGATTAAAGGAGATAAGAAATTCGCCAACAGCACTCTGGATTACGCTTGTCGTTAACTGGCTAATCAAACCTTTTTCAATGTACTTAATTGCAGTTTTATTTTTCAGATTTGTTTTTGGAAGGTTTATATCTCCTGATGTAGCGCAGGGATATATAGCAGGTGCCGTTCTTCTTGGGGCAGCTCCGTGTACGGCAATGGTTTTTGTCTGGAGTTATCTTTCTGGAGGAGACCCCAACTATACTTTAGTCCAGGTTGCTGTTAACGATCTTGTTGTAATATTAGCATACGCACCAATTGTAAAGTTTCTCCTGAATCTCAATAAAATGGTTGTTCCTTATTCAACGGTATTTTTCTCAGTAATTATTTATGTAGTAATTCCAGTAACTCTTGGCTATCTTTTTAGAAAATGGGCTCTAAAGAATAAAGGAGAAGAATGGTTAGAAAATGTATTTGTTCGTGATATGAAAAATATTACGATAATAGGCTTACTACTTACGCTCATTGTTATATTCATGTTCCAGGGAGAAAAGATATACAATAATCCTAAGGATATCCTTTTAATAATTATCCCTCTTGTAATTCAAACCTACTTTATATTTGGTATAGGATTCGTTTTTACAAGAATTTTCAAGGTAAGATATGAATATGCAGCTCCTGCAACTATGGTTGGAGCTTCAAACTTCTTTGAACTTGCAGTTGCAACTGCAATAATACTTTTTGGACTTGGCTCACCTGCAACACTTGCAACAGTAGTCGGAGTCTTGGTTGAAGTTCCTGTTATGCTTAGCCTTGTTGCCATTATGAAGAGAAGTAGAAATCTTTATGCTGCCTATGAACCAAAGAAAGTTTTTGCTCCAGAAGAACTATCGACGAACATTGCATATAAAGATATAGAAAATGATAGAAAAGATAACTAAGACCTTTGATATTCTTAGTAAACCTCTATCAATAAGAATCCTGAAACTTTTAAATAACTTCGGTGAGATATGCATTTGCGAATTCGGATCTGCTCTCGAAAAACCTTCTTATGAAATTTCCAAGCAACTTAAGAAAATGAAAGAGGCAGGGCTTGTTTTATCTAAAAGAAAAGGTAAATACAACTACTACGGCCTTAGCAAGATTGAAAACGAAGGCATTGCAAAAATTGTAGATTTAGTTTTATCACTTGAAGACAAAACTTTTGAAAAGGATAGGAGTAGATTTAGAAGAGAATCTTGTTCAATAAAGTAACTTACAAGCAAAACAGAATAAATTTACGGAAAGGGGAAACTACCTTTCCGTTTTTTAATACATAGGAATACGCTTTTTTTAGAACTGTTGGAAGCTATAGGACTACGAATGTTAATGGATTAAACTACAAATCTTGAGTGCTAATCCGGTTAAAAAGTCTTTTAGGTAGAGTCTAATAAAATATTCTTCAACCAATGTAATACTAATTCGACAAGGTTTGACAGAATTATAATTACACATATAATATTATGCGTAAGAGTGTAATTACATAAGGAGGTATGTATGAATGAAGTTAGAGAAAGACACAACATAATGATAAACCCAAAATTATGGGAAATACTTAAAAGACTTGAAGTGATTAAAGGGAAAAGCATTAGTAAGATTATCGAGGAATCCGTAATAAAAATGCTTAAAGAGGAAGGATACAACACTACTTACTTTAAGATAATGTCATCTGTTTTAGAATGCGATGATAAAGAAAATGAAGAAATTACCAAAGTTTTGGATTCGTTAAAAGAAGAAGATCTTGAGGTTGCAGAATCCTATGAGTTGGACGATAAAGTGGACAAAAACCGCAAAAAAGCATCTTGAGAAATATAGCGAGAATTTAAAGGAAAAAATTGATTCCGCCATAATAAGCATGGTTAGATATTATGATGGCGAAAATGAGCCCAAACCTGATGTAAAATTACTAAAAGGAAAATATAAAGGTCTTTTGAGACTTAGGTTTGGTGATTACAGAATAATATTCAGTATGGATTACAAGGTTAAAGAGATTTTTATCATTGAAGTCCTTCCAAGAGACGACGCCTATAAGGGATGAATAAAGAAGCTTCAAAAAACCTCTTAAATTTAATAGACAAGACTAACTTCAACAATATTAAAGTATGTAGCCTTATTAAAGGAGGAGGCCCATCGTCACTCCGTTCCTCGGGGTGACAAGAATCCGGTCATTCCGAACGAAGTGAGGAATCTCCGCTTCTATCGAAGGGGTTAAAAGACCCCCTTCGAACCGACACGAAGTGTCGTCCTGAGCGAAGCGAAGGATCTCCGCCGTTTCCCCCAAAACGGCAAAAATTCTTTTTGGGTGGAGTTGGAGGAGGGTCAGTACACCTCCTCGATATAAAGAGGAGACTCCTCGCAAAGGCGGCTCGGAGTGACACTTTTTGGAAAGGGGGAAACCCCTTTCCAACTTTCCCCCAAAGTCTTAAAGTCGTCTTTGAGTGGAGTTGGAGGAGGACATAGCCCTCCTCCATTGTTTGTCATGCCGAGCGAAGCAAGGCATCTCCGCCGTTTATTCTTTTTGGTTGGAGTTTTGAGGAGGGGATTCTCCCCTCCTCAATTTTTAGTACGATTTACTGAAGATTCCGTTTACAAATGCACCAAAGTCCTCTGTGAGAACCCCGTAGACATGCAAGAAATCAGGCTTTATTTCTTTTACTTCTAAAACACTTTCAATTTTTGGAGATGAAGGAACATATGTGTATAACTTATCTCCTTCTTTAAGGGAAGAGGCATTTACCAACAATTCTTCGCTATCCTCAATCTTAACAAACTTATGACTCTTTGAGACAAAGGTTTCTTTTGTCTCTGTTCTTACTCTATAAACTGGTTCATAGATTCTTCTTCTTACGATTTTTATAACCCTGGAAAAACCGTTCATAGAGTACACAAACATCTCATCCTGGATATCCTTTATCCAAATATCTTCTGCCTTTGAGAGCATTCTCTCTGTTGCATTTGGGACAAGAGTTTTCGTTACAACTGTAAATAGATTTGAAACAGTAATAAATCCGACTTTATTTGCAAACCTAACGAGGAGGTATTCAGATGGCGAATATCCGTTAAAAAACCTATCAAGAACTGGTTCGCCAAAAGTTATTTTATCCTTTAGGTCAATCATTTTTTCCTCCCTTGACATTCCTCAAATAAAAGTCAATGCCAATTGCTGCCCTGTGTCCGTTTGCAATCGCAGAAATTGCATTTCCAAGAGATGTTTCAACAAGGTCTCCACCTGCAAATACGCCGGATATCGATGTTTCACCAAATTCATCAACCCAGATTCTTCTCCTTGGCGTAAATTTGAGTTGTTGCATAAGGTGTTCAGGTATGAAATTGAGGTTGGTTGCCTGACCTACTGCTTCGATGATGTAGTCTCCTTCAAGGAACATAGTCTGGTCTTCATAATAAGATGGGTTGAAGCGCCTTTGCTCATCGAACACCGATTTAACTTTTTTCACAATGAGACCTTTTAGTTTGCCATCTTCAAATACAGCCTCTTTCGGGCCCCATCCTGGGTTGAATACAACGCCTTCCTCAAGTGCGCCTTCAATTTCTTCTTTTGATGCAGGCATAATGTCCCAATCTTCCAAAGAAACCGTCTGAACTTTTGTATCAACTCCACCATAGTTAATCTCGTGAAGTCTCACAACAGTCCTTGCAACATCCATTGCAACATTTCCACCACCAATAACAATTACCTTCTTGGGGATATCTCTTCTTCCCTCGACCTTTACCTGCCTTAAGAAATCAATTGCCTGAATTATGTAAGGAGTGTCTTCGCCATTAAGATTGATTGCCCTTCCATAGGAAAGTCCTACGCCAATATACACTGCATCATAATTCTTCATAAGGTCTTCAAACAGGACATCTTTTCCAACTTCTGTATTAAATTTGAATTCTACACCAAGGTCTTTAAGGTGACCAACTTCTTTTTCAATTTCATAAACAGGAAGTCTATACATTGGAATTCCAAGCCCTAAAGCCCCACCTGGAACAGATCGTTTTTCAAATACTGTAACCGAGTGCCCCATAAGAGTTAAGTAATACGCTGCTGATAGTCCAGATGGTCCAGAACCTATAACTGCAACCTTCTTTCCGCTCTTAGGGAACATATATGGGTCGGATACCTTGTAATCCTTTACCTGATCAGTTGCAAACCGCTTTAACCACATAATCTGAATTGCATCTCCACGGTAATTATAGACACAGTCATCCTGGCATTTGTGAGTGCATATCCTTCCGCATATTCCAGGAAGAGCATTATCCTCAAGCATGTACTTCACTGATATTTCATATTCCTTCTTGAAAATCGCATCTATATATTCTGGGATCTTCATATGGGCAGGGCAACCTTGTATACAAATACCGCAACCAAGGCAACGCTCTGCTTCTTTGATTGCTTGCTCCTCTGAGAAGCCAAGGATAAGTTCTTCGAAGGTCTTCTTCCTTACATCGGGCTCAAGTTCGGGCATAGGAACCCTTTCAAGCTCAAGAGGTGTAATCTCGTTCGATTGGGTAAATCCATTTTCAGCCTTTCTTCTTTCCTCTGCAGGGAACCAGACAAAAGCATCGGCATCTTGTGAGGTAAATATGAGGTTTCTTTCCATCTTAAGGGATCCAGTTGGACACACCTCAACACAGAGCCCACAGTAAGAACATCTTCCATAATCAATTCGGGGTCTTAAATGCGTTGAACCCTCTTTTGGAGTAACAAGATGAAACTCCTTTGGGTCGTCCATCGTGATAGCCTGGCACGGACAAATGCTCATACAGTTTCCACATCCAATGCACTTGTCCATATCGTTTACATGGAAACCTCTATATCTTTCAGGAAGTTCAAGTTTTTCCTTAGGATACTGAACCGTAACAGGCTTTTTAAATATGTATTTTGTAGAACTCAAAGCACCTATGTAACTTGTTTTTTCAAAATATTCTTTGCTTTCCATACCTCACCTCACCTATCAATCTCTGGCGGACATATATCAAGTGTCTCTAAGATAAAAGGTGCATCAGATAGTTTTTGCCCTATAAGTAACTTCTCAGCAAGAGGGTACATATGTGGCATCGAAACACCCCTAATTGCAACCCTGTAAGGCTTGTCAGTCCCGTCGGAAACAAAGTAGTATCCATATTCGCCTCTTGAAGACTCAACCCTTGCATAAGCCTCTCCTTCGGGAATGACCCACTTGAATGGGTTTGGCATTTTTTTCCATACCTCACCTTTTGGCATTTTCTTCACGGCTTGTTCAATAAGGTTGAGGGACAGTTCAAATTCAAGTCTTCTCTGTATTTCTCTTGCCCAAGCATCTCCATCATCCAAAACTGGCACGTCAAAATCGAGATAAGGATATGCAGCATATGGTTCGTCAAGCCTCACATCAACTTTAACACCCGTTGCCTTGAGGTTTGGTCCTGTAACACCCATTTGAAGTGCCTCTTCCTTTGATATCTTCGCAAGTCCTCTTGCCCTGTGCATAAACATAGGGTTCTTGAAGAACAGATTATCGTACTCGGGAAGTCTTTCTTTCATATACTTTACCCAGCCAAGAACATCATCTTCAAATCCTGGATAGGTATCTCTTCTTACTCCACCTGGCCAGATATACATATGATATACCCTTGCACCCGTCAATTTAAGGAAAATATCAACCATTAAATCTCTGTCTGCAACTGCCCAGTAGTTAACAGTGTAATTACCGATCATTGCTGCTGTTCCACCAAAGTGGAAAAGTAAAGCCATCGAACGGGCTGCTTCAAGAACAATTGTTCTTATGAACTTTGCTCTTTCTGGAATTTCAACACCCATTAACTCTTCAATTGCCATTGCATAGGCTGCTTCATTTATGTCAGGTTCAGGAACACACACTCTTGGGATAAGTGCAAGGTTCTGGAGGTATGTCCTTTGCTCCATTAATTTTTCAAATGCCCTGTGGAGATATCCAGAATTACCTTTTGCTTCAACAATCGTATCTCCTTCCAATTTCAAATGGACCTGGAAGTTACCATGTATTCCTGGGTGGTTTGGACCTATATTCAGTTCATATTCCCTAATCATATTTTACCTCCACATTTCTCGATTCGTAATGCTCGGTTGCGTATTTGATTGAGTCGAAGTCCTTGCGTAGTGGTGGGAGGTCGCCCCAGCCTTCAAGCACAAAAGGTTTCATCGAATCAGGATTACCGATTACCCTTATCCCAAACATTTCTCCTAATTCAACTTCGTATTTAAAGGCATTAGGATAGATATGAATAAGCGTTTCAATCTCAGGATTATCACGGGGGATTCTTGCCTTAACTATAGACATAACCTTTTTCTCATCTGAATACACAAGTGCAACAATTTCAAACTGGTTCTCCTTTATAAAATCAATAGCCGTTAATAGGTTTAGCCTATTAAAAGAAAGGGCTTTTAAAGCATTCAAAGTAGATGCAAAATTTTCCTTCTCTACCTTTACGATAACTCTCTGTGGTCGCTTTTCAACAACCTCACCAATGACTACCCTCTTAATTTCCTCTACCATTTGAGCACCTTCCTTTGGTTTTCCTTGTAATACTCATAGTTTTCCTGATACTTTTTCCATCCATTTGCCTTTCCTTCATCGATAAGTTTCATAAGAGTTCTGAAACCTTCGAGGACTGCCATTGGCGTTGGCATACACCCTGCAATATAAACATCAACAGGCAAATAAAGGTCAAGTCTCTTTACTATTGCATACGAATCCCAGTAAATACCACCGTTTATCGTGCACGAGCCAAAACCAATGACATACTTGGGAGGAAGCATCTGTTCATAAACTGTTATAAGCCTCCTAAGTGTTTTTATGTTTATGTATCCAGTTACAAGAAGAATGTCACTTTGTCTTGAAGTAACAAAAGGCGCTATACCAAATCGCTCGGCATCAAATCGAGAGGTAATCGTTGGGGGAAGTTCGATTGCACCACATGCAGTACAATAATGCAACATCCATAACGAACGTTTCCTTAAGTGGTCAAGTATTTCAACATAACCTTCTTCTAAGGTTTCCTGTAATTCCATTACTTACCTCCTATATAAACAATCAAAAGCCCAACAAGCGCAATTAAAGTTGGCCATCTCCAGAAATACCTTACCGCATTTTCAATTCTGAACCTGGGGAATACTGTATCAAAAAGAGTCATAACAATAATAACTCCGAGTTGCTTCAAAATGAAAGTAAGGATATTTGCTCCACCACCAAGGAAAAGAATTACAAAAAATCCTGTTTCAATGTAGGTTGAGATTGCCATTCCTATCATAAGAAGACCAAGATGCTTTCCACCGTATTCAACCATTGGACCTGTTGCAACTTCCTGCGGTGCAACAACAACATCAAAAGGATGTTCTCCCATTGCTCCGTATGTTGCAATGAAACCAGCAATTGCAGTCAACGGAAGTAAGAATAAATTCCAATGGAAACCAGACTGAAGGGTCATAAACTTGTAAAGGTCTGTTGTCCCATATTTAATAACAAGTGTATTTCCAGCAATAATCAAGGGAAGTTCATACCCGAGCATAAGGGTTAACGCCCTTGCTATACCAATTGAGGCATTGGGGTTCCCAGATTCGCCTGCACCAAGCGCCATTCCAAGGGAACCAATTACCATAATGTAAAGGAAAGCAATAAGATCGCCAAATGGGGTAAGTTGTTTAAACCCAGGAATCGGTAGGAACAAAACTGTTAGAATTGCAGCACCTACATACATTACAGGTCCAAGGTCAAACATAACACCATGAGAGATATTCTCTTTCTTCGAGAGAAGTTTAATAATATCAAGTAGTGGCTGGTGCAAGGGAGGTCCATAACGCCTGTGAATGCGTGCAACCATCTTCCTCTTGAAGCCCAAAAGAAAAATGCCAACAAAAAACGCCAAAATCGGCGTAAAAATCAGGGTAAGTATTTCCTTTACCATAGGATACCTCCTAAAATGTAAATGAGGGAGAATATCACAAGTAATATAACCCCGAAACTTACATATGTTTCAAGATTACCGGTATAAACCCTCCTCAAGTAATCGCCTGCAGTCTTTATAAACCCAACGAAACTTTCATAAACGCTCTCAACACTCCATTTGTTGAAAGGTGCAATGATGTCGTCAAAGAAACTGTAAAAACCAAAACTGTAATTGTATTTAACATCTTTTGTGAGGACTTCTCCTGCATAGTAGTTATCAAGTTGATGGACTTTCCTTGCCCTTGGAAGAAGGTAGAATAAAAGTCCTGCAACTACAAGCCCTGCAACAAATGTAATAGATATAACAGGGACATTTCCTGCATGAAGACCTGGTTGCTCTGGGAATCCTGTAAGATTATATTTTATAGGATCAAGCCCAAGGAATGCCTCAACCTTCGAAACAAAGTACATAGGAATCCCCGGAAGGACACCAAAGAGAAGCGCAAGAAGTGCAAGGACAATCATTGGTATCTGCATAATAAGTGGAACTTCTCTAACACTTTCATGCTCTTCGTGAAGTTGCCCTAAGAAAATCGAGTGTATAAGCCTGTAAACATACATAAATGAACCTGTTCCGCCAAGAAGTGCAATCGTCAAAAGTATTGGCTCATTCTTTTGTATTAGCGCTTCGTATATTAAATACTTTGAGTTAAAGCCGTTTAGTGGTGGAATACCTGCAACTGCAATGATGCCAAGAAGCATTGATATAAAAGAGACGGGCATCTTTTTAATGAGACCGCCTAATTCAGGGAGATTTTTTGTTCCTGTCCTGTAAATTACTCCACCCACGACAAAGAAGAGAAGCCCTTTAAATATCGAGTGGTTAATTATGTGAAGAAGCCCACCTGCAACTCCAAGTGGAGTTCCCAAAGAAAGCCCAAGAAGAATGTAGCCACTCTGCGCAACAGAAGACCATGCAAGTATTTTCTTTGCATCTTCTTGAACTATTGCGATAAAGGTACCGATAATAATTGTAAGTGCACCAATCCACTGAAGTATATACATAACAAGAGAATTATTAAGAACCTGCGGCAATAATTTGGAGAATAAGTTCAAACCAAACAGCGAAAATGCAAATAGTGCAAAAAGGTAAAGACCGACCTTCTTAACAACCGATGCAAGGACAACCGAAACTGAATCAGGTGCTTCTGCATAGGTAATTGGAGTCCACACATGGAAAGGCATAATTGATGCTTCAATTAAGAACCCTATCGCAAAAAGGATAAAAGTAACTAATACTATTGAAGTTGGTGCTGTTGAAAGATAACCTGCAATCTCTGTATAGCCAATGTTTCCCGCCTTGAAAAGCAACAAAACAATTGCAGCAAGCATCGAGTTTGCCCCAATAAGTGCCCAGGTTATATACTTCATCTGTGCAGTATGAGCCTCTTTGTATCCTTTTCCAACAAGGAAGAACACAAGTACTGCCATAAGTTCAAAGAAGATAAAGAATGTAAGAATGTCTCTTGCTAAAAGCACACCAAAGACAGCACCTTCAAGGAATGAAAGTTCGAGGACTGCAAGATCACCTTCTTCGCCTCTATCATTAAATTCGAACATCATGAAGATTGACGACAGGAAGAATATGAGAGTAAAAAGAAGGAGCATCATGCTTGAAAGTGGATTTATTCCAAGCGAAAGATTCTGACCAAGGATTGTTAAGTAATAGAAATTATCGACGGTTTTGTTTAGATACACAGGCAATTCAACAAAAGGAATGAGCATAAAGATAAGGAAGAATATATTCCTTACACTTTTATGTAGTGCTGAGGCTGCATATGCAAGGAGCCCACCAAAGAACGGCGTAAGCAAAATCATCAAAAGTGAAAAGTTCATTTCATACCTCCTAAAACTGAGGTGAGATAAATCGTCCTTTGAACAAGTTGATTTGCAACTGTTGAAGTAAAGTTAAGAACATACATAGGCTTGCTGCTCATAAGGACAAGTATGAGGACAAGGATAAACGGCGCAACGACAAGCCAATCATTAACTTTTTCAAATTCCTTATCAATAGGTGCAAATAAAACTCTAAATACCCTGTAGAAATAGACGCCCTCAACAATAGCCATAATGAGGACTAAACCGAATGCAAAGTACCCTAAAAAGCCCGGGAAGTCCAAAAGTGATTGCAGTATAGCAAACTTTGTAAAGAAGCCAAAGAATGGTGGAACACCAATAAGAGAAAGTGCAGCAAAAACAAAGACAATAGAAGTTAATATATTCTTTCTACCAAAGCCTTTAAGGTCATCAATATTTCTTGATTTAGCCGCTTCGATCATTATCCCTGCCGTTAAGAAGATGATTGCCTTTGAGACAGAGTGATTAATCATCTGTGTTAGGGATGCAGAAATTGATGCCTCGGTTCCAACGGAGAATGCAAGCACAAAAAGACCAGTTTGCCCAATTGTAGAGTACGCAAGCATTCTCTTTAAGTCTTTCTGATAGAATGCAGCAATTTCTCCAAAAGCAAGCGTGAGGAGCGCAATTATGAAAAGGTATGGAATAAATGCAGAGTAATTAAATATAGTTACGATAACTCTAATAATCGCATATATGGCAGTTGTTGTTACGATACCTGAAAGCATTGCAGATACCCCAGATGGCGCTGCTGGGTGTGCATCTGGAAGCCAGGAGTTAACCGGGAATAAAGCACCTTCAACAGCAAGTCCAAAGAATATAAAGATAAAGGGTATGAGTTTTTGAAGTGTTGAAATAGTTTGAAGTTTATCTGCAATGTGAGCCATGTTAAGCGTCCCTGTCATTGCATAAACAAGAACAACACCAAGAAGAATAAATGAACCTGCAAGGATACCCAGGACTACATATTTGAAGCCTGCTTCAATTGCATCAGAATTCCTCATAAAACCAACAAGACCAAAGGATGAAAGTGACAATACCTCAAATGCAACAAACACATTGAAAAGGTCTCCTGTTACAGATATCCAGCTTGCAGACATTATAAGAAGGGTAAAGAGTATGTGGAACTTGTCAACAGGCTCTTCTTTTACATAGAAAATATTGTAGAAAGAAATAAGAAGCCCAAGCACATTTACAAGAAGGACAATCACAAAGTTAAATTTATCAACAGCAAGGTTTATTGAATATGGTGGCATAAGCCCTGCTGTCCCACCAATAACAATTTGGCCGGATGTTACCTTCAAGCCAATAAAGTAAATTACGATAAGATTAATAGCACTAACAACAAGAGGCACAAACTTAATAACCTTCTTTGCAAATGGAGAAATAATAATTGATAAAAACGCAAAGAAAAGAGGTAAAACTACAAGCAATGTTGGATTTCCAGGGTTTACCATCTTAGACTCCTTATCTTTCTAACATCCAATGTGCCGTACTTCCTGTAGAGAAGCACGACAAATGCCGCAGCAAGAGCAAGTTCAGATGCACCGATTACAATGGAAGTAAGCGTTAACGCCTGAGGAACAGAATCAACCATTCGACTTGCATTCATAACGCCCTTTGAGAATATAGGCGCAGTTTTTCCGTTTATATAACCAATCGAAACGATCAAAAGATTTATGCCCGTTTCAATGAGGTCAAGACCGATAATTATCTTAATAAGATTCTTTTTAATAATAATTGCATAAATCCCTATGCCAATAATAAGGAGTGCGGAAACATAGAATATCATTCCTCACCTCCATCGCACTTTACTTCACACATAAGGTCATCAATAATATTGGATAGTTCTGAGCCAACCTTAAGCCCCACACCTATGTAGATAGGGAGGATAATTCCACCAGAAAGAAGGTTAAAGAGTTGTCCATTTGGTAAAACATTCGCAAGGAAGGAGTCCTTCATAAAGTAACCAAGCAACCCCATAGTAACATATGTGAGTCCACCAAGTCCTTCAACAAGATAGAATTTCGCTCTGTTAATTGAAGTTTCTTCATATGCAAGGTAAAGTAAAAGGAATCCCGTTGCAATGAGAGCACCACCCTGAAAACCGCCACCTGGCGTTAAGTGTCCATGCATAAAGATGTAGGCACCTACAAGCAATATAAACGGGAAAACAACACGAGTGCCCACTTTTGTTACAAAGTTTGACTCAACGATTCTTGTTTTTCTCTTCTTGTCCTCGATAAAGTAGAGGATAGAAACACCCAGTGCAGCCGTGAAAAGAACTGTTACTTCTCCAAGCGTATCAAAGCCTCTGTAGAAAAGGGTAACTGATGTAACTACATTTGCAGCACCCGTCTGTGGGACAGTGTTTTCAAGATAGTACTTGCCAACATCCATCTTGTCAGAGCCAAACGGATAGGACATCAAAAACATACTCACTGCAGCAACAATAATGAGGATAAAAATCCCGTAAACTATTTTTCTAATCATCTTTATCCTCCCGCTCAGTTTTCTTTACTGCAATGATATAAATTGCCATAGTTAACGCAGCGCCAATTGCAGCCTCAGACATTGCAACATCGGGTGCCTGAAGGAGCAAGAACACAAGAGAAACAAGCAAACTGCCACCACCCATAAGTATTACCGCAGCAATAAGGTCCTTCACATGAATTGCAAGAAGGGAAAGAATGATCGTAAGAGCAAGCAAAATATATGAGAATATCAAGACATAGATACTCATTTTGTTTCACCTTCTTTCTCTTTAAGCCTGTCAACAACAGTTTTGTTAGTTAACGGTGACTTTGCCTTATAAGAAGCCCTGATGAGAGCCGAGCCTGAAATGGGGGCTGTAAGGAGAATAAACACAGCAAGGACTATAGACTTAACAAGAATTTCTTCTTTCATTAGCCCGATACCTAAAATTGATGAAATTGCGCCAAGTGTAGTTGCCTTTGTTGCAGCCTGCATCCTTGTGTATAGATCAGGGAGTCTTACAAGACCTATCGCGGACACCAAAAAGAAGAAGGCTCCAATGAACATAAGAATATAACCTATAATAACATTTATGCCCATACTAAAGCCCCCTTTCAATGAATCTTGCAACAACAAGGACTCCAACGAAGGAAATAATAGCATACACTACTGCAACATCCATATAAAAGGACCTATCAAAGACGAGGGCAAAAAGGACAAAAAGAGCAATAAAAAGAGTAGTAATGGTATCAAGTGCCATTGCTCTATTTGGGGCATCGGGTCCCTTTACAAGACGATAGACCATAAGAATCGTTGCAATAGTAAGAAGCGCAAGATAAACCAAGTCTACAGTTTTCATTGGAAGATCTCCTTTAAGAATTTTTCAAAAGGTGAGACGATACTTTGTGTAGCACCTTCAACTGACTCATCGTCCACCTTAATCCAGTGAACATACACATCCTCTCCCTCAATTTCCATAGTTATTGTTCCTGGTGTAAGTGTAATCGAGTTTGCAAGTGCAAGTTTACCAACATCAGTCTTCAAATTAGTTTTCACCTTAACAATACCAGGATTGATTGGAAGAGATGGACTCAACACAATAATTGCCACTTGAACATTTGCCTTGATCACCTGATAAATGTAGTAAGGAATGTAAATAATAAGATAGAAAAGCCTTTTGGGATGAAGATGTGCAAGACCATGTTCTGTAAAAAGGTTAGCCGTTCCAAGAGAAATGATAACCGCAATAAGTAACCCAAAAACAAGTTCAGAGGTTACTAGGCTTTCTGTAAGGAGAATCCAAGTAAGGAACAAAATGATCGTTTCAAAGATTACCCTACTTAGATAGTTTGCTTTTTCCATTTTTCACCACCTTTCACCTAATTTTACGCCTACCTTGAATATTTTAAAATTTTTTTTATCTTAGTCAAGTTAAATCATTACCTTTTGTGAAATTGTGAAGCATAAAAAGTGTCTATGAAAATACACTCTTTGCAATTTTGGTAGTCAACTATTTGGTATTACATTGCCAATAAAATGTCTTTTAAAGCATATTGGTAATTTCATAATGATATTAGTGAAATTTTACTCTAAAAGTATTGTAAAATTGCAAAAATGATATATAATATAGATGTAAATATGAGGTGGTGAAGATGAATACTTACAGGTATTGGTGTTTTTTAGCACAAATAAATGATACTGTTAGCAAAATGTTAGACAATTTTACTGGTCTTCTCCATATGGAGAAGATATCAAAAATAAATTTAATTTAGATTAAGGAGTTATAGTATGGATGCAAAACAAATGGTTGCAGACTTTATGAAGACTGCACAACAGATTGGTGAGGTTGACAAGGGTTATCTTGATGTTGTAATGAATCTCATTAAAGAAGCAGAAAAGCCTGGGGCGCTCACAACAAAGGAAAAAGAACTTATTTCTATCGCTCTTGGTATTGCAGCACACTGTGCTTATTGCATTGCACTTCATGTAAAAAACGCAATTGACGCAGGGGCAACAAGACAGGAAATCATGGAAGCATCTTTTGTTGCAGGACTTATGGGCGGCGGTCCATCCATTGCTTACATTAGATTAGTCCTTGATGCATGTGAGCAATTTGGCGCAAAGTAGTTTCTAAAGGAGGGGCTTTGCCCCTTCTTTAAACTTATATTTTAAAAGTAAGTAAAAAATTTTGAAGGGAGGTAATTAAAATGGCAGAAGTAAAACCAAACTACACACTCGACGAAAGGGGAGAGGTCTGCCCGATCCCTGATGTTGACACAAGAAAGAAATTAAAAGAAATGAAATCAGGGGAAATCCTTGAGGTCTTAATTGACTATGCACTTTCCAAGGAAAGAATACCTGCAGGCGTAAAAGAAGTTGGCGGCGAAGTTATTTCAATCGAAGAAATTGGACCAAGCGAATGGCGTATCCTTATTAAAAAACTATAATCTAAAAATGGTAAAAGGAGGTCGAATATGGACCTAGGACTACAAGGACTTTTAGTCGGAATTATTTTCGGAGTGCTTCTTCAGAGAGGAAGATTGTGTTTCAACTCAGCCATTAGAGATGTAAAAATGACAAAAGATAATTATCTTATGAAGATGGCACTCCTTGCAATCCTTGTTGAAACAATAGGTTTCCAACTTGTTGCACAGTTGGGCTTAATAAAACTTAACCCACTACCTTTTATACCTTTGGCACAAATAATTGGCGGTTTCTTGTTTGGAATGGGGATGGTACTTGCAGGTGGTTGCGCAAGTGGTATTACATACAGGATAGGCGAAGGATATATAACTGCTTTCGTTGCAGCAATATTTTTTGGCATCACAGCTGCAGCAGTAAGAGGTGGCCCACTTCAGATAGTAAATAAGTGGTTCGGAAAGCCAATAACTACAACTAATAACCCATCAGGTGTATACGCTGCAACTGATGGAAAGGTTAATCTAACCATTGCAAACCTTCTTAATGTAAACACATGGATAATTGCAATAATATTTGCTTTTCTACTTCTTGTTGTGATCCTTGTATGGAAGACAACCGAAAGAAAAGTAACAGGTCTTAACTGGATATGGGGAGGAATCCTTGTTGGCTTAACTGGAATCATTGCCTATCTTTCACAAAAGACTTATGCACTTGGTATTACTGGCGGTTGGGTAAATCTTCTGAGGACTACAACTGGTAACCTTGACCTGTCAAAGGGCGTTCCATATAACTGGATTGGAATGGAAGTCTTTGGTATTATTGTTGGCGCGTTCATTGTGGCGCTTCTTTCAAAAGAATTTAAATTGAGAATGCCAAAAGATCCGAAAACCTTTGTCCAGGTCGCACTCGGTGGCATTCTTATGGGGTTTGGTGCTGGAGTAGCACAGGGTTGCAATATCGGACATATCCTCTCTGGTCTTCCACACCTTGCAATAAGTTCACTTGTCTTTACAGTTTTTGTAGTAGCAGGAAACTGGTTAATGGTTTGGTACTTATTTGAAAGAAAATAAAAAAAGTAAATGGGGGGCTTAGTTTGCCCCCCTTATAAAAACTTTTTTAAGGAGGTAAAAAATGCTTATAACAATTCAAACAAATGTTTCGCCATACACAAACGAAGACCTCGATACAGCAATTCACCTTGCAGAAACATTTCTTGCAAGAGGACACAAGGTTGCTATTTTCTTATTTGCAGATTCTGTCCTTGCAGCAAATAAACTTGTTAAGCCAATGAGAATTGATAGAAACATCCCTATGCAACTTCAAGAACTTGCATCCAAAGGCGTTGAAGTTCATATATGCGGGCTCTGTGCAGAATACAGAGGGCTTACCGAAGAGATGAAAATTGAGGGCTCAAAATTCTCAGGAGTTCCAGAAATGGCCGCTTTAATTTTTGAGTCCGACAGATACATTAACCTTATGCCATAAGGAGGAAAAAATGAAAAGAGTATTATTTGCAGTATACACCTCACCTGCAGGAAGCATCTGGATTAACGAAACATTTAGAAGTATTTTTGGAATGTACGGGCAGGATATTGAACCCGTTGCACTTCTCTTAAATGAAGCAGTTCTTGCAGTCCACACAAATTGTAAGCCTGAACAGTGCGGAGTACTTCCACTTTCAATAACATTTAGATATATCGAGAAGTATCAAACCAAAGTCTATGCTGTTAAAGAAGACCTTGAAAGATATGATATCAAGGAAAACGAAATTGACCCACACTGGAATTTACAAGTTATCTCAAAGAGTGAACTTGCCAAATTTATTCATTCATTTGATAATGTTATCTTCTTTTAGGAGGACGGTATGGCATTAATAATAATAAAGAAATCTCCTGATTATCAGGTTTCTCATTTGCTCCTTGAGGTAGTGCTACCTCAGGACAAAGTAGTTTTTATCCAGGATGGCGTACTTTTCGCAGTTGAAAAAGATATAAAAGAACTCGTAAAAGAGGGTGTAGAACTTTACGCTCTCAAAGAGGATTTTGTTGCTCGTGGATTTGACGAACACGAAAGTTTGGTAAAGTTAGTTACCTACGATGAATTTGCAGAAATTGTAGAAAAAGAACCAAAAATAATTTCATAATTATACGGAGGGGCTTGCCCTCCTTTTTTGTATAATTTGATGGAGGTGAGAAATGGAAGAGTTTGATGTAATTGTAATTGGGTCGGGTTCGGCAGGATATGTATCTGCAATTAGGCTTGCGGATCTTGGCAAAAAAGTTCTTATTGTAGAAAATAGAGTTCTTGGCGGAACATGTCTGAATAGAGGTTGCATTCCAACAAAAGCAATCTTAAAGGCAGCGGACATATACAGAGAATCTCACGAGTCAAAAATATTTGGCATTAATATTAGTGATGTTTCCTACGACCCGAATGGCATAAAAGCCTGGAAAGAGAATGTTGTTAAAAAACTTGTTTCTGGAGTTGATTTCCTTCTTAAATCAAGAAAAGTGCAGATTAAATACGGAAAAGGATACCTTATTGACGGAAATACCGTTGAAGTTGAAACACCACAAGGAAAAGAAGTTTATAAAGGAAAGGATATAGTTATCGCAACGGGCTCTGAGCCTGCAATGATTCCTGCATTCAAAATCGACCATATAAATGTCCTCACATCGGATGATGCACTTGAACTTACCCAGTACCCAAAAGAGATGGTTATTGTTGGTGCAGGTGCAATTGGTATGGAGTTTGCAACATTCTTTAACTCATTTGGGACAAAAGTAACAATCGTTGAAATGATGGAAACAGTTGTCCCCACACTTAAAGATAGAAAACTCACAACCTTAATCCAGCGTATATATCAGAAAAAGGGAATCGAATTTAAGTTAGGGGTAAAGATCGAAAGTATTGATGCAAAAGACGGGAAAGTATACCTTACACTAGGAAATGGTGAAGTCCTTGAAACTGAGAAAGTCCTTGTCTCAATTGGAAGAAAACTTAACTCAGACAATATTGGGCTTGAAAAAGTTCATATACAAACAGACAGAGGAAGAATTGTTGTAAACGAATACCTTGAGACAAATGTCCCTCATCATTATGCAATTGGTGATGTCGTAGGCGGGCTTCTTCTTGCACATAAGGCAATGAAAGAGGGAGAGGTTGTTGCTGAAGTTATTGCAGAACATAATACAAAGATGGACTATAGAGTTGTTCCGTGGGCAATATTTACAACTCCGGAAATTGCATCTGTAGGCTTAACAGAAGAGGAAGCAAAGGCTCAGGGCATTGATGTTGTTACTGGAGAATTTCCGTTTACTGCAAATGGTAAGGCGGTTTCAATGAATGCAACAGATGGATTAGTTAAAGTAGTTGCAAAGAGTGATACAAAAGAAATAGTCGGTGCTCAAATAGTAGGACCTGAAGCATCTGTTATGATTGCAGAACTTGCACTTGCTGTTAAAAATAAACTTACACTTAAAGATGTTGCCGATACGATTCACACACATCCAACACTTCCTGAAGCAGTAATGGAAGCAGTAAAGGTTCCATTGGGGGAGGCAGTTCATATTGTTGTAAGAAGATAAAAATAACTGAGGAGGGGAACTAACCCTCCTCGAACTCTACCCGAAAACAAAAACGGAGGAGATGTCTCACTTCGTTCGACATGACACAATAAAAAGTCTTTTTGATGGAGATAAGGCGGAGATCCTTCGCTTCGCTCAGGACGACCAAAATACGGTTAGTTGGGAAGGAGGATTTTACCCCTTCCCAATATTGGAAAATTATCCGCTTCGCTCAGGATGAACGATTTTCTCCCAGAAATTAAAATAGGGGGCTTTGTGCCCCCTTCTATCTATCAAACTCCTGGGATTTTTGCTTGTATCTCTGCAAGTTCTGGCTTTTTCTCTAATTCTTTTGCGAAGTTTTCTTCCCTCAGGAGATTCTTGTAATGTGGGTCCTGGAAGGAATAAGTAAATTTTGTATGAATATCATAACGACCTTCCATAATAGCAACTGTATCCTCGGTCATTACGAGCTCCTCGTCTGTTGGAATAACAAAGACTTTTACTTTCGAATCAGCACCTGTGATATCAGTTTCCGCATTTCTTGTTAATGAGAGATTGTTTTTTCTCTTGTCTACGGAGACACCAAGATTCTCAAGCCCTTCAAGAGACTTTTCTCTAAATATTGGTCCCATCTCTCCAACACCTGCTGTAAATACAATTGCATCAACTCTACCCAAAACTGCCATATAGGCACCAATGTATTTCTTAAGCCTGTAGGTTTCAATGTCAATTGCAAGTTGTGCAAGAGGATCACCCTGTTCTGCTGCTATTTCAACATCCCTGCGGTCTGTGTACTTCCCATTCGTTATACCGAAAACACCACTTTTCTTATTCAGGATATCGTTCATCTCTTTTACTGAAAGCCCTAACTTATCCATCATATAAAGATCAATTGCTGCATCATGGTCACCTGCACGAGTTCCCATAACAAGTCCCTCAAGAGGTGTAAATCCCATACTTGTGTCAACAGATATGCCATTCTTTACAGTATCAATACTTGCGCCATTTCCAAGGTGCGCAATAACAACATTTGTTTCGAAGGGATTCTTTCCTAAAAGTACAGCTGCTCTCTTTGCAACATAAAGGAATGAAGTGCCGTGAAAACCGTACCTTCTTATGTGGTACTTTTCGTACCACTCTCTTGGAAGTGCATAAATAAAGGCATGTTCAGGCATTGTCTGATGCCATGCAGTATCCATAATTGCAACATGAGGCACATCAGGAAGAACAGCCATAGCAGCCCTTATTCCCATAATGTTAGGGGGATTGTGAAGTGGTGCAAGGTCTTGTAATTCTTCAAAAGTCCTTAGGGCTTCGTCTGTAATAAGAACCGATTTGTTGAATTTTTCGCCTCCGTGGACCACCCTGTGACCCACTGCTTTTACTTCTTTAACATCCTTAATAACACCAATTTCTGGGTCTGTAAGAGTCTTAAGGATAAGTTCAATTGCTTCCTTGTGTGTAGGACAATCGCTCTCTATTTTAACTGTGTCCCTTCCCGGGACTTCATGCTTGATAAAAGAACCGCCAATTGTCACACGCTCAACGATACCTTTCGCTAAAATTCTTTTTTCGCTCCATCTATAAAGTTGGTATTTTACGGAAGAACTACCACAGTTTAGCGTTAATACATCCATCTATTCCTCCCATTTATTTTTTATTAGATATGAAATTATATACAACTTTTGTGTGAGGTCAACATCAAGGACAACTATCTTCCTTCGAGTTTTAAGATTTAATGTGACTGGAGCGAAATTTAAAATTCCCTTAACTTTACTTTTAGCAATAATTTCCTCGATATCTTGCACTGCCTCAGTTGGAACTGCAACAATTGCAATTTCGATATTTTCCTTATCAACAACTTCGCCAAACTTTTCGATATGATACACAGGAATGCCGTTTATTTTTTTATTAATTTTTTCTGGATCGATATCAAACATCGCTTTTACATCGTAGCCCACTTCTTTAAAACCTTTGTACTTTGAAAGGGCTGTTCCCAGAGAGCCTGCACCAATGATTGCAACATTCCACTTCCTTTTTGTTTTGAGAATCTTCTCGAGTTTCTTTAAAAGTGCTTCAACATCATATCCTTCGCCTGTTTTCCCAAATTTGCCGAAATACGAGAGGTCCTTTCTTACCTGTTCTGGTGTTGTTCTCGTGTGTTCAGCCATCTCATAAGAAGAGATTTTTTTCACACCTCTTTCTTTAAGATGTCTCAAACATCTTACATAAATTGCAAGTCTCTCAATTGTTGCAAACGGTATGTTCATTTGTACCTCCTAACAATATTTTTTTCACAATTGAAATGTGTTTTCAATCAATTTTACAATAAGATTTAAAAAAGTCAAATATATTTAGAACTTTGTGAAAAGAATAAAATAATGTTATTTAGATAAAAACCAAGTAGATAGCAATTAGGACCTACTAATAATTTTCATTTTCCATTTGCCCGAAAATACCGTTGAGGTTTTTTACCCTAGTGTCAAAATTATTATACTGCTAAATTCGGGTTAAAAGGGTAGAGATACGATGTTGAAATCGGCACATTTTACATATGTTTGCAAATTAGCAAAAACGCTATAAAATCTTCCTATGAGAATTTATGTTGGAGTAAGTGGCGGTGTTGATAGTTCTGTTGCACTGTATTTATTAAAGAAAGAAGGATACGATGTTGTTGCGGCGTTCTTCAGGCTCGAGAAGGAAGAGAGTTTGTCAAGGTGCTGTAATATTTCAAATGCACAGATTATCGTAAGAAAACTTAATGTGCCATTTGTTGAGATAGATGTATCGTATGAATTTAGCGAACTTGTTAAGAACTATTTCTTTGAAAGTTTAAGCAAAGGCTTTACACCAAATCCATGCACTGTTTGTAATGAAAAGATAAAATTCGGTATAGGATTTGAAAAAGTAAAAAATATGTTTGGCGATGGGCTTTTTGCAACGGGGCATTATGCAAGAACTGAAGATATGCATCTTTTGAAGGGAGTTGACCCTATTAAAGACCAATCGTATATGCTCTGGCGGCTTAAAAAGGATGACCTAAAACACATCTTATTTCCCCTGGGCACATATCAAAAAAGCGAAGTTAAGGAAATTGCAAAGTCATTAGACCTTCCTGAATCCAGGGAAAGCGAGGACCTCTGTTTTATAAAAGGAAACATAAAGGATACGATAAAAGAATTCCTGAAAGAAAAAGAAGGAGATATCATTGATAAGGACGGGCATATCTTAGGAAAGCATAAAGGCGTTCAATTCTATACAATTGGGCAAAGAAGCGGGCTTGGTGTGTCCTACAAAGAACCTCTATATGTTATCGACACAGACCCTATTAAAAATGTTGTTGTCCTTGGTACCTATGAAGACTGCCTGTTTAAGGGAGCCGAACTAACCGAAGTTAATATTCTTGAGGAGATTTCAGATGAGAAAATATACACAGCAAAAGTAAGGTACCAGGCAAAGCCTGCCGAGTGCCTTGTAAGAAAAACTGATAATAGTGTAATTATTGAATTCGTTGAGTTGCAATTTGCAGTAACAAAAGGACAAAGCCTCGTTGTTTACGATGGAGATATGGTTGTCCTTGGTGGCGTAATAAAAAAGGCATTAAAGTAATATAATTAATTTAAGGAGGCACTTATGAAAATTGCACCAAGAGAACTTATATGGAAAGACTTTAGAAAGATGCAAAAGGAACACGACCTTTATACATCACCTGAGGTTGAAGACTTATTATTTATGCAGACAATCGAAGGACACTCGCACAATGGAGATGGTACATTCGAAGGAAAGAAATTTGTGGATACAACAATCGATGATATAGTTATAGCACTTGGAAGAGATTCATTTATCGTTCGCTCATCAAGGCAATTTCTTATAGATGAAATCTATGAGTATGCAAGAGCCGTAATGAATGGTGAGAGAAGAACCCATCTTGTTAACAAAAAAGGTGAGCCTCTAATGAGATGCCCGCTCTTTCTTGAGATAGAAGTCGACCCTGGTTCTGTTTTGAGAGGTTTATACCTTGGTGGTTTTATGGATGACTTTGAGACAAGAAAACTTGCAAACAAGAAGTTTAACCTCAATATGGGCGGCGGAAAGCCGTATCTTGTGGACATGCATGTAATGGAAAAATTAGGGCTTGATGGCGAACAACTTGCACACGGCGACCACGAGGATAAATTAGACGAGTATAGAAGAGTTGGGCTCATTATCGACCCAAGCAATGTTGACTTCCTTAAGCACTCGTATATTAGATTCCAGTACATAAGGCACAAAAAAGGGCTTGGTGTCTCTGATGACCTTGCAGTGCTTGTTGCAGGAAAACTCTACAACATAAGCGCTGGGCTTGGCGCATATCTTGCAGATGCAATCGATACGCTTGATAAATTCTCACTCCACTTTTATGAACAGGACGAGGCACTTGCAACTGAAATAGAAAAGAACTTTAAGAATCTTAACCTTACAAGGGATGATGTGCTGAACTTCATAAGGCTTATTGCAATTCCTGAGGGTATGGAAAGTGATATTCCCGACTCATCGCAGCGTTACTTCCTCGAGATAAATAAGGATGCAAATATGACCACACTTGAATCTCACATTAGGTACCTTAAAGGCTTGTCTTATCCTCAATTTAAGATTGCATACGAAAGAATTTACAACACAGACCTTTATAGATACCTGGAGAAGATTTTGGGGTAGGAATTGGGGCTTAATAAAGTCTTAGGGCAGGAAAAAGCAGTTTCGTATCTTAGAAAATTATTAGAAAAAAGAAATATTCCTACAACCCTTCTTTTCGAAGGACCAAAGGGCGTTGGCAAAAGGCTTGCTGCAATCGAGTTTACAAAGGCACTCAACTGTCAAATTGACCCTTTGAACGGGTGCGATACCTGCAAATCCTGTATTGCAATTGAAAATAGGGTTCACCCTAATTTAAAAATTGTCGAAAGTGAAACAATCGGAATTGACGATGTGAGAAATGTTATCGACACCTCTTTTGTCCCTTATGAAGGCTTTAGGGTAAATATCTTCATAGATGTAGAGAATGCAACAATTCAAGCCTTCAATAGTATGCTTAAACTTCTTGAAGAGCCGCCAAAAAATACGCTCAACATACTCACCGCTCAGAATATCGATAATATCCCTGAAACGATTGTATCAAGAGCGGTTATTGTTAAGTTTAGTAAACTTCCTTTAAATGTTGTAAAAGAAATCGTAAAAAAAGATGTAGAGGATGAAGAAAAAGCAAGCACAATTGCACACATTCTTAACGGCACCCTTGAAAATTTGCCAAATCTCATTAAGGAAGATAACTTCAAAAAGAGAAAATTTATGCTTGTAACATTTATGAACCTCATAAAGAAAAAAGAGCCTGCAACAAAGTTTATTTTGAGATTCAAAGATTACTACGGTGAATTTAATTCAGTTACCGTTGATAACTTTATAGATGAAGCGCTTGATTTATTGAAAGACATAATCCTCATAACAAAACAACAAGAAACTGAAAATATAAAGAATATTGACTTACTCGGGACTATTGCTGACGAATTCCTTACATTTAGTGGAAAGAGGATAAAAGAGGTTTACGACATTCTAACAAAAGCAAAAGAAGGGCTTTTGACAAATGCAAACGCAATGCATATAATATTAAGTGTGGTGTTTACAATTGAGAATTTATGAAAGGATAAATTATGGAAATAGTTGAGAATAATGTAATTTTAGCAGGAGTGCTTTTACGAAAAGATATGCATACATACTTTATTCCAAGGGAAGAAAACCAATTTAGAGTTGGTGACCTTGTTATTGTTGAGAGGAATAATTCTACAATGCTTGCAAAGGTTGTTCGTCCATATGTAAAAATGGATGTCAAGGCATACGACAAACTTAAAGAAAGATTTGGAATAATGAGAATTTTAAGGAAGGCAAACCTTGACGACTTGAAGTATTTTGAGAACCTTGCAAAGAAAGAAAATAACGCTTTTAAGGTTTGCAAGGAGAAAATAGGAGAACACGGGCTTCCAATGCATCTTATTGAAACAATATGGGATGAAAACGAAAAGGAATATGTCTTTTATTTTACGGCTGATTCCAGAGTTGATTTCAGAGCACTTGTAAAAGACCTTGTTTCTACTTTCAATGCAAAAATTAAACTCTGGCAAGTTGGTGCAAGGGATGCAATGAGATTTTTTGGTGGCATTGGACCTTGTGGGTATCCTGTTTGCTGCACGAATTTTCTAAAGGATATTGAAAGCGTAGAACTCACATACGCAAAGATGCAAAATCTCCCGATGAATGTATCAAAAATAACAGGCGCATGCGGAAGGCTTGTCTGTTGTTTGCGGTATGAATTGAAAGAAGGAGAGCCAATAAAAGTTGAAAACATAAAGATAGAGGATATTAATTTCGATGGAGAGGAATAAACTGCGAGTTGGACTCATAGGCACTTCTGAGCGTCCTAATGAACCAATAAGTGAAGAGGTAAAGCGCATTGCATATAGGTTTGGGTATCTTGTTGGCATTGAGGGATTTATACTTTTTACAGGCGGCCGTGATGGTGTTATGGAAGCATGTTGCCATGGAAACTTTGATGCTCATGGCATAAATGTGGGTATTCTTCCTTCGAATAGTGTAAGTGAAGCAAATCCATATGTTACAATTCCAATAACGACAGGGCTTGGGATGGATTTTCGTTCGATCCTTATGATCCACACAACCGATGTAACTGTTATGATTGGCGGAAAAATAGGAACCCTTCTTGAACTTGTATCAACTTATCAAAACGGGAAACCTGCGATAATAATAAAAGGAACAGGAGATTTTGCAGATTCGATAGATAGGATTCTTGTTGACGGGCGTTACTTTGATTCTCGCAAAAATGCAGAAATATACTTTGTCAATTCACCAGAAGAAGCAATAGAAAAGATAAAGGAAATATTCAAAATTAAATGATTCCAGAAGTACTCAGGATAAAAGGATTTTTAAGTTACAGAAACGAGGCAGTCCTTGATTTTACACAAGTAGGTGATGTAGTTCTCATAACAGGTGATAATGGTCACGGAAAGTCTTCAATCATAGATGCACTTGTATACGCATTTTTTGGCGTTGCAAGAGGGATAACAAGAAACAAGGGAGACATCGTAAATATCGACGAAAAAGAACTTTTGGTAGAACTGACATTCAGGGAAAAGGGCAAGAGATACAGGATTAAAAGGACATACAGAAAAGACAAAGAATCCTCAAGCCTCATACTGGAAGAGTTTGATTCAAATACCCTTATGTTTAAAAACATAAGCGAGGGGAAAATAGCCGATACTGAACAAAAAATTCAGAAGATCCTTGGATTTAATTACGACACCTTTATTGGAGCTTCATTTATACTCCAGGGACAGGCAGACTTCTTTACGACAAAAACGCCAAGCGAGAAAGCAGAACTCTTAAGAGAGATGCTTGGGCTTGAAATATTCGAATCTGCAAAGGAAATTGCAAAAGAAAGAAAAAAGGAACTTTTAAAAGAGATAGATTTAACAAGAAAAGAAATTGAGGAAAAGAAAGTAATTATTGAGAAAGATAGTGAGTATAATGAACAATACAAGATTATAAACGGCGAGATTTCAGCCTTAGAAAAAAGAATAAAGGATGTAAGCGATAATTTAGATAATATTCAAAAGTTGAAAGGCGAACTTATAAAGTTAAACGAGAGGTTCGAAAGCGTAAAAAGGGAAAAAGATACTTACGAGAAACGCCTAAAAGAAAACCTCTTGAACTTGGAAGACCTTAAGAAAACTCTAAACGAGTTTACCGAGATATTAAAAGAAAAAGATGAAATAATAAGTAACTATAACACATTGAAGGAAGTCCGCCTTAAAAGAGAAAAGGAAAGCGAGAAAGAGTTAGTATTCATTAATCTTAAAAACGAAAAAGTCTCAAAGGAGAAGGAAATCAAGGCAAAAGAAGAAGCAAAACTAAAAGAAATTGCTCTACACAAAAAATCCCTTGAAGAAGTTCAAAATGAAATTGAGTATATTGGAAAGAAAATCGAAAAGTATGTACAAGAAATAGAAAAACTTAGCGAAGAAAAAAACCAGATATTAGAAATAAAGGATAAACTTTCAAATGAAGTTTTAGGACTTGAAAAAAAACAAAGCGAACTTTTGCTCAAAGAAGAGAGGCTTAAAAATATCCTTGAACAAAAAAATAGTATCGAAAAGAATATAGAAAATAACTTAAATAGGCTTAAAAAAGAATTGGGTGAACTCACAAAGAAGAAAGAGAACATAAAGAATTCAAAAAAGGATTCTGAAGAAGCGCTTAAAAGCAAGGAAAAAGAAAGAGTATTACTTAGTAAAGAGATTGAAAATCTTAAAGGCATTGCTTCCCAAAAAGATTTGGTTGAAAATGAAATCGAAAACACATTAAAAGAAATTTCGGCACTTGAAAAGGCATACGAGTTAGAGAAAGAGAAAGAAAACCTTATAACTACAACAGAAGAGCCAAAGTGTCCCTTGTGCGGAAGCCCCCTTACGGAAGAACACAGAGACAAACTTCTAAAGGACTTTAAAACTAATATAGAAAACTTTCTTAAATCAATAGAACAGTTAAAAGTTAAAAGAGAGGAATTATCGAAAAAACTAAACACAATCTTAGAAAGCGAAAAACACCTTCAAGAAAAACTCATCCTTCACGGTAAGTTAGAAGAAACCCTTTCAAATATTTCTAACAAAATTTCGCAAGAAGAAGCTGAAATTAAAGAAATTGAAAATAGAATTTTAGAGATTGAAAACGAAATTAAAAAAGAGGAAAATAACATAGACCTTGAAAAAATAAATAGCGACATAAAAACGCTTAAAAAAGAAATAGAAGAGAAAGCTATTTTAGAGAGCGAATTTACTAAAAAGAAAAAAGAACTCGAAGAAACCGAGATAAAACTAAAGAAAATTGACGACGCACTCCTTGAACTGTTAACAAATAGAAAAAATGAAGAAACGAATCTCGAAAAGAGCCTTACAAAGCAAAGGGAAGAAAATTCAACATTAGAAACGCTCCAAAAGGAATTCGAAAGCAAAACATTTATTGAAAATGAGCTAAAGGAGCTTAAAGAGATTGAAGACAAACTTTTTGCTCTTAATTTCGATGAAGCTAACTATAAAAAACTTAAAGAAGAGGAGTTTGCCTTAAGGATTTACGAAGAAAAATACCAGAAACTTACAATGGCAGACGTAAAGATAGAGAATATACAAGCACAAATTAAAAAGTTGGAAAGCGAAATTGAGGAGCTGAAAAAGGAAATTGCTTTAAAAGAAAACGACCTTGCAGAACTTGCGACAAAAATAAAAAATCTTTTGTATGTTGAAGACGAATTCAAGAAAACCTCTAAAGAACTTGATGATTTAAATAGCACTTTGAGAGAAAAATACATAACAAAGGCAAAATTAGAAGAAAATTTGAACCTCATAAGTAAGATAAAAGAAGAAATTAAAGAAAAAACTACGATTGTTATAGAACTTGAAGAAAGAGTTAATGCATTAAATGCACTTGAAGAGATCCTCGGAAGAAACGGCGTGCAGTTAGCAATTATGAGTGAATATCTTCCACACCTTGAAAATGAAGTAAATAGCTTCTTGCAAAGGCTTACAGACGGTGGAATGTATCTAAAATTTCAGACTGTAAAAAGTGATAAAAATTCTGAAAAGCCAACCCTCGACATACTGATTTACGATAGGGGAACTGAAAGAAGATATGAACTGTTCTCTGGTGGAGAGAAGTTTAGAATTGATTTTTCTCTTAGATTAGGTATTGCTAAATTCCTAGCACATATTAGAAATGCAACGCTTGAAATGCTTGTAATCGATGAAGGTTTTGGAAGCCAGGATGCAAGGGGAAGGACAAACATACTCGAAGAAATAAATGCAATTAAAAGTGACTTCAAAAAAATTCTTTTAATAAGCCACCTAAACGAGATAAAAGAGAACTTTACAAATCAAATAAGGGTCGTAAAGGACGAAAATGGCTCTCGAATAGAAGTCCCTTAAAAATCAATTATCCTTTAACAGCACCAAGTGTAAGCCCTGAAATAATGTATTTTTGTAACAAGAACCAAACAACCATTACAGGAAGCGAAATAATAATGGAGAATGCTGCAAACTGCGACCATGGTGTATTCCACTGCCCTTGCATATTGTAAAGGGTCATTGCAAGAGTAAAGTTTGTCGGTTTTGTTAAGAAAGTCCAGGCAAGCATCCACTCCATCCATCCGTTCATAAATCCGAAAAGGAATGTAACTGCAATTGCAGGAATAGACAGAGGAAGAATAATTTTAGTAAATGCCTGGTGCCTATCGCATCCATCAACAAGGGCAGCCTCTTCAAGTTCCTTTGGCACGGTATCAAAATAACCTTTCAAATTCCATATTGCAAACGGAACCGAGCCTGATGCATATGCAACAATCAAACCATAGAGAGTATTTCGGATATGTAGAAGTGTGAGGATTACAAAGAGTGGCGCAAGGGTTGCAGTTGCAGGAAGCATCTGTGTTACAATGAATCCAAGTAAGCCTATCTCCCTTCCGGGGAATCTAAATCGTGAGAAAGCATATGCAGCAGTAGACGCAAGTGCAACTGAAAGAAGTGCTGTTCCACCTGCAACAAATAAACTATTAAAAAGAAGTTTTACAAAAGGAACAGGATATGCTTCATACGGACGGGTAAGCACCTTTTTATATGCTTCAAGAGTGGCATTTTTTGGAATTATCTGAAGTGTTGTTGGTCTAAGGACGTTAACGGGGTTTAGAGACATCGAAACAATCCAGATTACAGGAAAAATCGCAATTAATATCCAGAAAATAATATATGCATGAAGGTATATATGCTTGAGTCTTTCTATGGTTTGCCTTTTCATATCTCGCTCTCCGTTGCTCTTGTAACTCTATTTGTAATTAAAGTAATCCCAAGAAGAATAAAGAAAACTATAAGTCCAAATGCACTTGCTATTCCGTATAACCCACCAGGATTAACTATTTTGTAAGCCTGTGTTACAAGAATTTCCGTAGTTCCCAGAGGACCTCCCCCCGAAACAAGATAAATAACATTAAACTGGTTAAAAGTCCAAACAATGCCAAGCATAATTGCAGGAAGCATAGCTGAGCGTATCAAAGGAAGTGTAATTTTAAAGAACTTTCCTCTCTCGTTTACTCCATCAATTTCTGCAGCCTCGTAGATTTCCTGAGGAATGCTCTGGAGTGCACCCGTTGCAACAACCATCATAAATGGGAAGCCAAGCCACACATTTGTAATGAGGTCTGCATAAAATGCATACGATAGGAATGGTAAAATTTTGATAGGCGCATTCGGATTTGTAAGCCATGGAATTTTAGCAGCATGCCCCAGAATTGAGCTCAGGATTTGGTTTACAGCTCCAAAATCCACATCAAACATATTTTTCCATATAAGGGCGCTAATGTAAGATGGAACTGCCCATGGGATAACAAGAAGTGTCCTATAAACTTTCTTCAAGGCAAGTCTTGGAGCATTTAAAGCAACTGCAAGGCTTATGCCAATTGCAACATGTAAAAAGACATTTGCAAAGGTCCATACGACATTAAATGCAAATGTTCTCCAGAAGTTGAAATTTTCAAGAGGAACTTGATTTGTAAAAATCTTTATGAAGTTTGCAAACCCAACGAATTGAGGATGGGGATTTCTTAAGTTAGAGATATTAAAATTCGTAAAAGCCATCCATACCTGATAGAGAATGGGGAAAGCAGTTATCAAAGCCATTACAATTGCGGAGGGCAAGATATAGTAATAGGCAAGTTTGTGCCTTCTTATTTGCTCCCAGAGTTTAACATCTGATTTATCAGTCATATTTTTCACCCATAAAAAAAGGGGGCTTTGTTGCCCCCCTTAATCAACTATTTTACTACTGACCTCTCATTGCGTTAATTTTGTCTTGAATTGTCTTTTGTGCGGTGTTTATTGCATCCTGTGGTGTTGCTTTTCCTGCAAGAACGGAATCAATTGCGGTTTGCATTGGATCCCAAACAGCACCCATCTCTGGTACAATTGGCATTGGAACGCCAGTCTTCATCTGTTCAAGGAATCCTGCAATAATTGGATCTGAAGAAGTATCAACCTTTGTATTAGATGGGATATGTTTTGCTTTTTCGAAGAACTTCTGCTCAATGTCCTTGCTTACCATAAATTTAATGAAATCAACTGCTGCTTTCTTCTGAGTGTCGTTTATGTTTGCATTAACAAAGAAATCCTTTGTGTTTACGAATGGTGCAAATGGGTTCCCTGTGTCTGCAAAAGCTGGCATTGGTGCTACACCAACTTTATCCCCAAGTGCCTTTGTGTAATCGCCAACAGCCCAGGGACCGTTGATAATCATTGCTGCTTTTCCTTCTTTAAACATTGAGTCTGCTTTTCCATAGTCGTTTGCAACTATGAAGTGTGAATCAGAAGCTAACTTCTTGAGGAATGTTAAAGCAAGGACACCACCATTACCCTGATTAACAACTGCATTGTAGTTGTCATCAAAAAGCTTCATACCTGCTGCAAAGAAATAACCTGCAGTAAAGTAGAAACCTGAGTTATAAACCATTCCATATGTATCGCCCTTGCTAATTGAATCTACAAGGGTGATAAGTTCGTTTGTATCCTTTGGAAGATTTGGTACAAGAGATTTGTTGTAAATAAGTGCAACGCACTCGGTTGATTCTGGGAATGCCATCATCTTGCCCTGATACTTAACCTGATCAAGAGCACCTTTCACATAATCAGCAAGGAATGTTGAATCAAAATAGGAATCAAGAGGAGCAATAAGATTTGCTTTTGTAAAATCGCCAATCCAGTCTGCAGGTCCGAATAAGATATCTGGGCCGCCACCTGCTGCTGCTTCTGTCTGATACTTGTTCTTAAGTTGATCGAACGGAACCTGAAGTTGGTTGATTGTTACTTCGGGATGCTGTTTGTTGTACTCAGCAATTGCCTCATTCAAAACATCGAGTTCTGAGCCACTCCAGGAGTGCCAAATTGTAAGCGTTACAGGCTGTGCTTTTGGTTTGCAACCTGCAAAGAGGGTTGCAACCATCGCAACCATCAGTACTGCTACTAATACTTTTTTCATACCTACCTCCTTCTCTTCAATTTTTTACATTAAATAAAAAACTCTTAACATAATTATATGCAACTTAAAAAACAAGTCAATCTCAACTTTGCTAACTATGATCTGTAGAAATTGAGTATTAATCAATGATCAAGGGTATTTTTATGTTGAGGCGTATGCACTACAAATTATTCGGTAGGAAGTTATATATTAGACCTTTATTAATCTCTTTGGAAATTGTATCCCAAGTTTTCTTATGAGCAGTTTCATCTCCTCCTTTAGTTCTGTCCTCATAAGGTATTGCTTTGAATCTGCATTCAATCTAACAAGTTTTAATGACTGGGCTACGGAGTATATCCTCCTATAGTTCCAACCATTACCAAGAAGATTCTCCAATACTCTTTCACTGTAGAGAGCAAGAAAGATGAGTGCAATATGTGCCTTTATCCTTCTTTCTCTATAGTGGTATATGGGTCTTATCTTCAGGAATGTTTTTATTGTCTCAAAACTGTTTTCTATCTTCCATAGCTCTTTGTAATGTTCTGCAACCTCAACTTTCGGAAGTGTGGTATTTGTGAGCAATACCCACATTCCATCATACTTCTCAAGTTCCTTTATCTTCTCTTCATTAATCTTTATCCTGTTTGACTCAAGTTTAATGAGTTTCTTTATCTCTCTATTGGGAATGAAGTTCTTCACATTTGTTACTTCCTTAAGGTGTGCAATGATATTTGCCCTTTTTTCTTTCTCATACATTGCCTCTTCGGGGTTAAAGCAAACAATATACCGATTTGCCCCTACCTTTACTTCTTTTACATAGAGATTATCGCTTACCTTGGAGTACTCACCTTCCTGAAGGAGTGCTTCTTTTACCTCTATGAGGTTCATCCTCATACCGACTATGTATTCAAGGTTGTTTTCCTCAACTGCTTCTATAATATCCCTACTTACACATCCTCTATCAGCAACAAGGATTGCTCTCTTTACTCCAAATCTATCCTTTAACTCTTTTACTGTCTCACTGAATGCCTTCCTATCCACAGTATTACCTTCCCATACCTTATGGGTGATGGGTATCCTATGCTCATCTACAACAAGAGAGATAACGACCTGTTTTCTATCTCCCCTATGGTCCTTTGAGTGTCCGAAGGAAGCGATCTCTTCCTTGTCCCCTTCAAAGTATGTGCTTGTTGTATCAAAGAAGACAATCTCTGTATTGGAGAACAGATTCCTTCTTTCATAGAATAGCGATTCTTCAATGCTTTCAAGTGTATCCGAGAGCGTATCCATAGCCCTGTAGTAGTCATGGAGGTCTAAGGTCTTCGAAAGTGCTTCCTCATCTCCAAAGTAGTATCTATCCCTCCATTCGTTGAATGTGGCAAGTTTGCTCTTTGGGTCTGTAAGTCTTGCTAAAACCATCTCAAAGATTGCCTCTACTTCTTTCTATGCACGCGCTTTTCCTTTTACCTTTTCAAACTCGGAAGTGAGAATCTTCTTTAAACCAGTCCTGTTCCAGAGTATAGAAAGAATGTATGATATTCCATATTCAAATACATCCTCACAAAGGAGTCCATCTGTAATGTCCACATACTGTTTTCCTTTTTCTTCTTCAAGGATGCGTGATAGATTTGTTATGAGCGTCTCTATGTCTCCATTCTCGAGGAGTTTATCAAGACGCCCAATAGTTGCTATCACTTTTTGTTTTACCTTTTTTCCAACTCTATACGACTTCACGAGTTGAAGGTAAATTCTTTTCTTACCATTTTTGTTTTTCTGAACAAGTTCTTTAATATACATATCACTTATAATTATACCACTATTTTCTATTTTGTCAGGAGGTAATAATTATTCACCTACCACTACATTTCTGAAAATTTTCGATCCTTGATTCTCTTCAATCCCTCTATTTAAGCCAAACTATATTTTGAAACTGCTCAAAAAAGGAGAAAATTTGGCAAAGATGAGTCAATAATAAAATTAGGAAAATATTAAAAAAACTCAAAATGGATACTAATACCAAATTTCAATCCATTGTGTAGAGTTAGAGAAGGGGGGTTTTCCCCTCCATTTGTTGTCATGTCGAACGAAGTGAGACATCTCCTATTCAATCGAAAGGGATAAAGTCCCCCTTTTCAACTTTTCCCCAAAGGAATAAATTCGTTTTTGGGTACAGTTTTAGAAAGTCTATTTGCACATTAAAAATATCTTTAAAACTAATTCTCGAAAACTTTGGGAAGCATTTTTAAATGTCAACTCTTTACCTTTTCCATAAATTTTTAAAATTAACAAAATTTAATAATTTTCCTGAAAATATAGTAAAAATAAATTTTCTTTGGCAAAAATATGGTCATTTTATGGATTGTTTTCTTCACATTTTTATCACATTTTTGATATAATATATAGCGACGATAGATCAATCAAGATTCTATCAATCAAATTGGTCAGCAAAGGCCTGCGTTTCCCTCCTCCTTTTCGCAGGCTTTTGCTTTTTTTATTTTAAAGCAGGCGATCCTTAAGTGCTTTTTCAACTACCTCAATATCGTAAGAAAAGACTCTATCTTTATGAGCGTAAGAAACAAAAGACCTGACTTTTTCAAAAACTTCTCTTGTTCCTGAACCAATTGAATTTTTATCAACTGATTCTTTAAGCACCATTTCAAGCGCCTGTGCTCCAATAATCAATTCAATTGAAATTACTTTTCTTACATTATCCAGAACTTTTCTTGCCTTGATTACTGCATTCATTCCCATGCTAACATAGTCCTCCTGGTCGGCGGATACGGGAAGTGAATCGACGCTTGCAGGATGCGACAGGATTTTATTTTCAGAAACCAACGACGCAGCCGTGTATTGCAAAATCATCATGCCTGATTCTACACCAGGATTATTCGCTAAAAATGGCTTAAGCCCGCTCAACGCAGGGTTCAAAATTCTATTGATACGCCTTTCTATCATTCCAGATAAAGTCGTTAAAACAATTGAGTAAAAATCCATTAAAAATGATAAAGGTTGTGCATGAAAATTACCACCAGATATAACATCGCCATTTTCAAAAATAAGTGGGTTATCGGTTGAGGCATTAATCTCTCTTTCAAGAAATTTCTCGATATTTAAAAGGTTCTCAAGAATTGCACCATAAACCTGTGGCATACAGCGAAGGGTGTAGGCATCCTGAACCCGATTTGAGGTATTAACAAGTTTGCTATCAGAAACAAGTCCAAGGAATTTTTCGCTTATAGTTTTTTGTGCAGGAGAATTCCTTACTTCATGCACCCTTGAATCAAACGCAGGAGTTTTTCCTCTTAGTGCCTCAAAAGACATTGCAAAAGATTTTATAGCAATATCAAGAAGGTATTTAGCTTCGTATAAAAGTAAGGAAGAAACGCCTGCTTCAAAGGATGTCCCATTAATTAGCGCAAGCCCCTCCTTTGAATAAAATTGAGATAATGGCTCAAAGTTATAGTGCCCCAAAACTTCGCTAAATTCAACAATTTTCCCGTCTTCAAAAACCCTTCCCTTGCCTAAAAGAAGAAGCGCAATATGTGCAAGTGGTGCAAGGTCGCCTGATGCACCAACTGACCCATAAAGTGGAACATAGGGATATATTCTCTTATTGAGTATCTCAAGGAGTTTTTTAATTGTTTCTACTCTTACCCCTGAATAACCCTTTGCAAGGCTATTTGCCCTAACCAAAATTGCCGCTCTTACCTCAGGCTCCGAAAATGGTTCACCTACACCTGAAGAATGGCTCAGGATTAGATTTTCTTGTAGTTTGGACAGGTTTTCTCTATCAATTACTACATCTGCAAGTTTGCCAAAACCGGTGTTTATTCCATAAAAAGGCTTGCCGCTTTCGACAATATCCTTGATTATTTTGTATGATTTTTCAACCTTACCTTTTGCATTTTCACTTAAAAGAACCTCAGAGTACGCTTTAGAAGCAGAAACTACATCTTCTATACCAAGGCTATGTCCGTCAATTTCAATTGAACTTCTCATCAATAAGCCTTTCTAATTCTTCAAAAGACTTTATATATGGCTCAACTTCAGGATTATCTTTCTCTTTTGCATAGAGTACCGCATTAAAGCCATAGGACTTTGCTCCCATGAAGTCAAGCCTTACAGAATCCCCAACATGGACAATATTTTCTTTTTCAAGTTTTAGAATGTTCTTTGCATATTCAAAAACTCGTGGGTCTGGCTTTCTTACACCAATCTCATCAGAAAAAACAAAATGAGTAAAATAATCCCTTATACCGTACATTTCAAGGATATTCAAAAGAATGCTTCCCGGAGTTCTTCCCGTGTTTGAAATAAGGGTTAATGTATATTTTTTGCTTAATCTCATAAGAATTTTTGGAATTGCTTGCTCTGTTAAGAGTGGGGGATTTTCGAGAATCACGGTTTTGTAATGCTCTACGATGCGGTTAAATTGTTTCGAATCATAAGGAACATTAAGGTATTTCTCAAGAAGCACTCTAACCTGCGACTCCGGTAGAATCGACCAGGAATTTTCAGCACCTGGATATTTGAAAGCCTCATTTAGATCAGAAAAGAACTTCATAATAATGTCTTTCTTACTACTATCAAGTTTAAGCGTATCAAGAATAAATTTTGCCCTTCTCTCGTCTCTTTCAATTTCGTTTGAATTTACATCCTCGATGAGGGTTTCCCAGAGGTCAATTGTTATTGCTTTTATCATTTCTCGAATGCCTCTTTAAAGGTAACTAAGTCTTCGGTTCTTCCAACTATAAATATCACATCGCCCTCAAGGAATTTTTCCTGTGCGTTTGGTGAAACGATTACTTCATCCCCTCTTCTAATTGCAATTACCGTCACTCCGAATCTATTTCTAAGTGCAAGTTCTGCAAGCGACTTTCCTATAAGGTCTTTATGAAGGACTTTGTATTCAAGAAGGTCAACTTCCGGAGTTATTTCAATATAGTCAAGAATATTTGCCGAGGTAATCCTGTTTGCAATTCTTACGCCCATATCCTCTTCAGGGAAAACAACCTCTTTTACTCCAATTTTTCTAAGGACTCTACCGTGAATCTGAGAATTTGCCTTTGCTATTATGTGATGGATTCCGAGTTCCTCAAGAATAAGTGCTATAAGCACGCTTGACTCAACATCACCCACAGCGATAATTACAGTGTCGCAGTTTTTTATGCCTGTCTCTTCAAGGGCTTCTGGATTTGTTGCATCAACAATTTCGGCAAAAGATACTTTGTCCTTTATAGAGTCAATTGCGTTTTCGTCAATGTCTATTGCAAGAACGGGATAACCAAGACTTTCAAGACTTAGTGCAACTGCAGTCCCAAATTTTCCAAGCCCTATAACTCCAAATTGCTTCTTCATACCTACCTCCTTATCCTACCGCAACGTCCTCTTCTGGATATTGCGGAATTGCTTTAGTCTTTCTGAAACTAAAACTCACCATTATCGTTAAAGGTCCAACTCTTCCTATAAACATTGTAAGTATAATTATTAATCTTGAGAAAGTTGATAGTTTTGTAGTAATCCCGGTTGAAAGCCCCACTGTGCCAAATGCAGAAGTAACCTCGAAAAGAACCTGCAAAAATGTAAATTCACGCCCCTGGTTCAGGAGAATTAAGAAAGTCGAAACAAGGATGAGTGTTAAAGCAAAACCAAAAATGAATACTGCTTTCCTTATCGTTTTTAAAGGAATTGTCCTTCCAGATATGACAATTGGTGCTCTTTCCCTGTATGCGTTGATCAAGAGGAATATAAGCACTGTAAATGTTGTTGTCTTAATACCGCCTGCAGTTCCACCGGGAGAACCGCCAACAAACATTAAGAATATAAGAAGTAGAAGTGTAGGCTGGGTGAGGCTTCCGATATCAACGGTATTGAATCCTGCAGTTCTGGGAGTTACAGATTGAAAGAAACTTGCAAGAACTTTCCCATAAAAAGGAAGTTTGTGAAGTGTCTTGGGGTTGCTATACTCAACAAGGAATATTATTAACGCTCCAGCCAATATGAGAATTGCAGTTGTCTTTAAGACAATTTTTACATGAAGGGAAAGCTTTTTAACATTGTCACCCCTTAATCTTGCAAGAGCAAATTCGATCAATTCCCTTATCGTTATAAAGCCAATGCCACCAACGACAATAAGAAGCATAATTACGATGTTAACAAGAGGGTCATTCACAAAAGGAGTTAAACTTACAAAGTTGCCCATCACGTCAAAGCCTGCGTTGCAAAAAGCAGAAACCGAGTGGAATATCGAAGCCCAAATTGCTCTATAAAGCGGAAATATCCTTACAAACCTTGTAAAAAGGAGTATTGCACCTAAGCCTTCCATTATAAGCACGGTGTAAAAGACAACTTCAGCAAAAAGTATTATTTTTCTTAGATGAGGAACATTGAGACCCTCTTTTAGAACAACCCTTTCCTTTAAAGCAACCTTTCTCCTTAAGCCAATTAAAATAAAGGTTGCAATAGTCATATAACCAAGACCGCCAACCTGTATAAGCAATAGAATAACAAGTTGACCGAAAAACGACCAGTAGTTATAAGTATCTACAACCACAAGCCCTGTTACGCAGGTTGCAGATGTTGCTGTGAATAGCGCTGTAACAGGATCAGTAAAATTGTGGGACCTACTTGCAAAAGGCAACATCAAAAGCACTGCCCCTGCAAGGATCACCCCTGCAAAACTTGCAAGGACTAACTGCACAGGGGACAGTTTTAATTTTTTCATAGTTTTTTCAGTTTAATTGTATATGTTTTTTCTCCTGTATCAAGTGTTGAGGAGATATCAAATTCTTCAAGTGATTCTTCAATATCTACCGATAGAGTTTCCTCTTTTATGTAGTCTTCGAAATCTTTTACAACCTCATCTAAAGGAGAAATGGATAATTTAATTCTATCTGCAATATCGTAATTTGCTTCTTTTCTGAGGTTTTGTATAGTGTGGACAATTTCACGGGCAACGCCTTCCTTTACAAGTTCATCCGTGAGGGCTGTGTCGAGGAAAACAAAGTTGCCATTTTCAAAGGCACCAATGTAACTTCCCTTCCCTTTTACCTCGACAAATACATCTCCCATCGTAAGCCGTATTGGAGTATTGTCTACCTCAATTTGAGCAAATCCAACATTCAAAAGTGCTTTAATAACATTTTCGTCCTTGAGATACTCGACTATCTTTGGAAGTTTATTTCCGTAAGTTTGCCCCAGTGTTACAAGGTTCGGTTTGAGAGTTACCTCACCGTATGGCTCAATTGTATTATCAAGAACAACTTCTTTAACATTGAGTTCTTCGCTAATAACAGGGATGTTCTCCTTTAAGAACGCCTCGTGATCCTTATTTGAAAGGACAACCACAAGTCTTTGCAATGGCTGACGCACTTTTCTCCCGGAATTTTTCCTTAAACTTCTTCCCAATGAAGTTATTTCAATTACAAGTTCCATATCGTCAATCAGTTTTTCATCGATGAGGCTCTCATCAGGTTTTGGATAATCTGTAAGATGGACACTTTCGGGCTTTTCTGGATAGAACGGCATTACAAGGTTCTGGTAAAGGGTTTCAGAAAGGAATGGAGTAAACGGTGCAAGTATGTATGAAAGTTTTGAAAGAACTTCATAGAGTGTAAGATATGCAGTCCACTTGTCCTCGTCGTTTTCGCTTTTCCAGAATCTTCTTCTTGACCTTCTCACATACCAGTTTGAAAGGTCATCAACGAACTTTGTAATATCTTTTGTAAGAGGAGTAATTTCAAACTTATCAAACCTGTCGAGGACTTCTTTATTTATCTGCTCAACACGTGCTAAAATCCACCTGTCAAGAATATGTCTCTTTGTAGGCTCAACATACTTTACTTCTCTTGGGTTAAAGTGGTCGAGGTTTGCATACATCGCAAAGAAAGTATAGACATTTCTCAAAGGTATGATAAATTCCTTCATTGCATCATTTACAACATTTGGCCCAAACCTTCTTGGAAGCCACGGAGGAGAGGCAGTATATATAGCCCACCTGAAGGCATCTGCACCTTGAACATTAAGTATACTCCATGGGTCGATTACATTTCCCTTGGACTTACTCATCTTCTGCCCTTTTTCATCGAGTATAAGTTCAAGGCAGAGCACAGTTTTGTAGGGAGCAACGCCTTTTACGAGTGTTGAAATTGCAAGGAGAGAGTAAAACCAGCCCCTTGTTTGGTCAATTGCCTCAGTTATGAAATCTGCAGGAAAGTTTTTCTCAAATTCTTCAACATTTTCAAATGGATAGTGGAGTTGCGCAAAAGGCATAGCACCCGAATCAAACCATACATCTATAACTTCAGGCACACGAGACATAGTCCCACCACATTTCGGGCATTTTAGGTGAATCTTATCCACATAGGGCTTGTGAAGTTCAATATCAGGTGGAACATCCTCGATTGCACGCTCTCTTAATTCCTGAATACTTCCTATTGCCTCAGTATGACCACAACTATCGCACTTCCAGATATTAAGGGGAGTCCCCCAGTAACGCTCTCTTGAAAGTGCCCAGTCGTTAATATTCGCAAGCCAGTTTCCGAAACGCCCATACTTAATTGATTCAGGGAACCAGTTTACAGTTTCATTATTCTTTACAAGTTGCTCCCTTAAATCACTCATTCGTATGAACCACGAGCCCTTTGCATAATAGAGAAGTGGTGTTCCGCAACGCCAGCAGAATGGGTAATCGTGTTCATATAACTCTTTCTTGAAAAGAAGCCCTCTTTTCTTGAGGTCTTCCGTAAGAAGTGGGTCTGCGTCTTTTACAAATTTTCCTTTAAAAGGCCCTTCGGTAAGTTTTCCTTCAAGGTCAACAAGTTGAATCATCGGAAGATTATATGCCTTACCAACATTGAGGTCGTCCTCACCAAAAGCAGGTGCAATGTGGACAATACCAGAACCATCTTCATTTGTAACAAAATCTGCAAGGACTACTCTAAATGCCTTTTCTTCGTCTTCCTTTTTTAGTTCTATATACCTAAATGGTGGCTCGTACTTTATACCGGAAAGTTCGGCACCTTTCATCTCCTTTAAGAGAGTGTAGTCAACGCCCTCATGCCCAAGTATTGCATGCGCGCGGTTCTTTTCGAGGATCAATTTCTTACCATCGTGTTCAACCAGTAGGTATGTAAATTCGGGGTTTACTGCTGCAGCAACATTTGAAGGAAGAGTCCAGGGGGTTGTTGTCCAAACAAGTAGATATGTATCAGGATACCTTTCGTCCTTTACCGGGAAGAATACATAAATTGAAGGGTCTTTAACCTTTTTGTAGCCAAGAGCAACTTCGTGTGAAGAAAGGGTTGTTCCACACCTTGGACAATAAGGCACAACTTTATGCCCTTCGTAAAGAAGCCCTTTGTTATATATCTCTTTCAAAATCCACCAAATTGTTTCAATGTAATAATTTTCGTAAGTCTTGTAGGCATTGGACATATCGATCCAGAAGCCAATTCTATCAGTCATTTTTTCCCATTCATCAACATATTTCATTACAGATTCCTTACAGAGTTGGTTGAACTTTTCGATGCCATATTCCTCAATTTCACGCTTTGTGTGAATGTTAAGCATCTTTTCAACTTCAATTTCAACAGGAAGCCCCTGTGTATCCCAGCCACCACGTCTTGGCACATAATAACCCATAAGGGACTTAAACCTGAGAACAGTATCCTTGTAAATTCTTGAAAGCCCATGGTGGACACCAGGTTTGCCATTTGCAGTAGGAGGTCCTTCGTAAAATACAAAACGAGGATTGCCTTCCCTTATCTTTAAGCTTTTCTCAAAAATTTTATTCTCTTTCCAAAATTCTATAAGCCGCTCTTCTTCTTGCGGTATATTCTTTACATCTTCAAGTTTCTTAAATTCCATCGCTCAACCTCCACTCTCAAATTAAGAAAATTATATCAGAAAAATCGTGTATTACAAAGTTATACCGCATTTGAGGGACCCCAAAGTTCAAAAGTGAAAAAAGAAAAATAGGCTTCAAAAACTTGTAATTTATACTATGCGTTTGTTCTGCTTGCATATAAAAAGGGTGAAAATGTATTTGCCGAAAGAACTTGAACTTTACGCCACTTGATTTAGAGGTTTTCGTTATTTTGTTGGGTTTTAAAAACAGGAATCACAAAGCCAATGAGCGAAATTAAAAGTTTCCTTAGGTTTAATCAAGACTTACCTAAAATTCCCGAGTACCAAAAGAATACTAATTTATAAAACCGAAAAGATTAATTTATCTTGGCACGCAAATAAGGACATCTTATCAAGTAGATTGAGAGCATATTAAATCTATAAGTTTAAACCGATTTACTTATAACGATTAAAGGGATTATAATAAAGCAAAAAAGGAGAAAAAGATGGAAGAGAATGAAAGGAAGACTTTATTTTCAAGGAAGGTCTCAGCAGGAGGCAGAACTTATTTCTTTGATGTGAAGGAAGCGACAAGTGGAGACAAATATTTAGTTATTAATGAATCAAGGAAAAGCCAAGATGGGCAATCGTATGAGCGTAATAGAATTATGGTCTTCGAAGGGTATTTCACTTCTTTCTATAAGGCTCTTAAAGACGCTATTGAATTCATAGAAGGCAACAGAGAAGACGGAGATAAAAGTGATTAAATAACTTTCTTCGCAAGGCTCGGGAGGAGGTAAAAATGCAAGTTGAAAACTTTTTTGGAGATTTGCCTACATTGTACACTGAAAGACTTATCCTAAGAAAATTAACTCTTGATGATGCAATGGACTTATTCGAGTTTGCAAGTGATCCAGAAGTTGCAAAATATGTTTCCTGGGAACCTTACAAATCTATAGACGATGCTGTAAATTTTTTGAAATTTACACTTGAACAGTATGAAAAGAAGCAACCTGCAAGATGGGGAATAGTCTATAAAGAAAATAATAAACTTATTGGAACCTGTGGATTTGTTGACTGGGACCTATCTCATTTCCGCGCAGAAATTGCATATGCTCTTTCAAGAGACTATTGGGGGAAGGGACTAATGACTGAAGCGGTAAAGGAAGCAATCAAATTTGGGTTTGAGAAGATGAATTTGAATAGAATTTATGCTTTTTCGTTTCCAGAAAATGTCGGCTCTTACACAGTGATGGAGAAGGTTGGGATGAAATATGAGGGCTTAATACGAGAGTATATGTACATCAAAGGCAAATTTCAGGACTTGAAGTTATATTCAATTTTGCGAAGAGAATATTTCGAGCAAAGAGAAAATAAATAGCAATTTTTTCAGTAAGGGGAGGAATAGATGTACAAAGAATATCTTAAGAAAATTGTCCGCTATTCCAGGCCTTATTGGAAGACACAGTTGTATATTCTTGCTCTCTGGGTTGTAATTGCACTACTTGGTGCAGCCGTCCCGTTCATCAATCAAGAGATAATTAACTCATTAACACAGTCAAATTTGTTGCTTTCAAAGTTAATACAGTTATTGATTTTGCTTTTTGTGTTAAAAACTGCTATAATCTTTCTGAATTTCCTTGCAGAGTACAGGTTTGAGTACCTAAAAAAAGAAGCAACAGCAGACTTTTTCCAAAAAACATACGAAAGCCTTCAAAGATTTCCAGTTGAAAAATTATTGCAAGAAAAGGGAGGGGAATACATATCAAGGATACTCTCTGATGGAGAAATGGCAGGTGTTGTTATTTCTGGTCTAATTCCATCAACACTTTTAAATCTTTTTAGATTTTTAGTTGTTATAGTTGTCCTCATATACCTTAACCCAATTCTTGGGACAATTTCATTAATCTTCATTCCTTTTTACTTTTTTGTGTTTAAAAAATACTCAAAGGGCATTATCGAGTCATCACAAGAAGAAAGAATCTCTTATGCAAACGTATTAGGAAGTTTAAAGGAAAAAATAGAGGGTTTACCAATAACTATTTTTTACAAGCGAGAAGAATTTCTGCTCAAAAAATTTTTATCCGACATAAAGGAGTGGCTCAGGAATGTAAGAAGGGTAATTTTCAATATGCAGGCATACACTGCAAGTTACTCTTACTTAAGCACCATATTCCCTCTTATAATTTTTGGTGCAGGTGCAGTTTTAGTAACTATGGGCAAGACAAGCATTGGCACTATGATTGCATTCTTCCTATACTCAGGAAGCCTTTTTGAGCCTCTGAGTAATTTCTCACAAAATTTGGGTGCCTTTAGCCAGGTTATTCCACCACTTGAAAGGGTTATAACAATCATCGAAACAACTGACCAAGCAAAGGACGGGACTATAGAATTAAAAGAGTTAAAGGACATAAAAGTTGATGGATTAAGTGTCTCTTATGGCAACAATGTTGTGCTCGACAATATCAGTTTGAAGATAGATTTTTCGAAAACTGTAAATATGGCAATTGTGGGATTTAGTGGCTCAGGTAAAACTACTTTAGCCCGTTTCATAAGCGGATATTTCGATAGCAATAAGTGTTTGATAAACGATATTCCAATAACTTCCTACACTAAAAAGTCCCTTAGAAAGCATATTCTTCTTGTAAGCAATACTGACTTTATTTTTGGAATGACCGTAAGAGAAAACCTTTCGATGGGGGAAGATTTTTCCGATGAAGATATGATAGATGCACTCAATCTCTGTGGGCTGGATGTCAATAAAGACCTTCTTGATATAAAAGTTGGCGAGGGTGGAAAGGCGCTTTCAACAGGCGAAAAAGAACGGTTAGCACTTGCAAGGGCAGTTTTACGAAAACCAACGCTCCTTATTTTAGATGAGGCGCTCTCAGGTGTTGATGCAGAGACAGAAAGCCTTATATTCGAAAATATTAAAAAAGTTATACCAAACTTGATTGTTATTTCGCACAGATTATCAACAATTCTTCAGTGTGAAGAAATTTATGTCCTTGACAAGGGAAAAATCGTTGCAAACGGAACCCATGAGGCATTGCTTAAATCCTCTCCCACCTACCGTGAAATAGTTAAGGAACAACTCATCGAAGAACAAAGTTAAGATCGGATATCGCATCGACGAAGTTTATGGTTTTGAAAAATTGAAACAAAAAATTATAAAGAATTTGGAGGGAAAATCATGAAAATTGTTGCAATTGGTGGCGGTGAAATTGGAAGACCGGGCTATCCAATAGAGACAGAGGAAATTGATAGAGAAATAATCAGGCTCTCGGGGAAGAAGCATCCAAAGGTGCTATTTATACCAACTGCAAGTGGAGATAGTCCACTTTATTATGAGACTTTTAAAAATTATTACGGAGAAAAATTGGGATGCAAAACTGATGTGTTGTATCTTTTGAAGACCAAACCTTCCTTAGAAGAAATAAGAGAAAAAATTCTTAATTCAGATATTGTTTATGTTGGTGGTGGAAACACTTTAAGAATGTTAAAAAGATGGAGGAAACTTGGAGTCGATAAAATCCTCGAAGAGGCTTACAAAAAAGGTATAATTTTATCGGGATTAAGCGCTGGTGCGATATGCTGGTTCAAATATGGCAATTCAGATTCAACGCCTGTTGGACCATTTAATTTGATAAGAATAAAAGGACCTGGATTTTTGCCATTCACAGGATGCCCTCATTACGATGTTGAGAAGGGAAGAAGGCCATCTCTGATAAACATGGTAAGTAAAAATGGTGGCATTGCAATTGCTCTCACAGATTGTGCTGCACTCGAGGTTATAGATGAAAAATGGAGAATTATAACTTCTTCCAAAATTGCACACGCCTACAGGCTCTATCGCAAAAACGGGAAGGTGATAGAGGAAGAATTGCCTCAAAGCAAAAGATATAGACCGCTTGAAGAATTGAAGAGAAAGTAAGTCCCCAAAAGAAATTGAAGATTGTCTAACTCTGTGTAAGCCTTGGAATTAAATTGGGGGATTAAAAATTTTTCAATCCTTTCAAATTAACGCCTGCAAACGCTGAAATAAGTGTTAAAAAGCCAATCACAAGAAAAATTATCGAAAGAGGAGCTCTGTCTGATACAAAACCTGCAAGGGACATTGAAATGGACTGGGCAATACCTGAAAAGGTATATATAAAACTCGAGACAACGCCAAGTTTATCCGATGGGATAGATTTTTGAAGAAGCACACTCAGAGGAATATTTGTAAGCGCATTTCCAAATCCTATAAGAAACGATAGGATTGCAATAATTATTAAATTTCTAAAAGCACCAAAGAACATTGAAGAAACGCCCATTATTAGTAAGCCATAGACTATCAATCTGCCTGTTGTAATCTTCTTCGGCACAAGCCCTGAAAGAAAACTAAAAAGCAGGGCGCCAAAAGAAAAACTGCTCACAATTATACCAAAACCACTTGAACCAAATCCATACCTATCCGAAAGAACGGGAATGAGAGGATCAATAGGACCTTGAATAAAATTTATAAAAATTACAAAAATGGAAAGAGTAAGAAGGAATTGAGATGTCCTGATGAATTTGAAACCATCAGGAATACTCTTAAAAATGTGGGTAAATTTGATTTCATCCTGACACCCACGATTTTGTTAACAATGTTATCATTCATAACTAAACCTTCACTACACTTCTAACACTGTTAACATTAGAGGGCAAAACAGGGTGATGCAAAATCCCTCTTGCTTCATAGTATTGATTGAGTATGCGTAGAAGAGTATGTCTACTTACATGCTTTGGTGAGATTCTACCATACTTATCAACACTATAAAGCTTA
>Ga0081479_112278_pt1:0-10000 | contig 65319 bp, 48 predicted proteins | sample MamHotmetagenome_FD_70984 | JGI IMG/M metagenome (GOLD analysis project Ga0081479, IMG submission 70984) | Hot spring cone microbial streamer communities from Mammoth Hot Spring (Liberty Cap Streamers), Yellowstone National Park, USA - T=72 v2... | ecosystem: Environmental > Aquatic >...
GGCACCGAGAATCCATTCCCAACCCGCCAGACGCTTGACTTTCTCAGGATCAGCCGCCAGCTTCTTCAACTCCGCTTCTACTAAAAAGCTCCAACACTTTTGAGTGCACACTCCTCTCTTTAGCTCTGCCCGCCTTTGTAGTGGAGTCAGGTATAATACAATTCCAGTGTGAAAGTTTTTTTGGAGGCAAGAAGATGGACAACGATCTGGAACTGGTTACCCTTGAAGAACCGACAGAATTGCAGGAAAAACTCCAGCCGATCTTCGCGGCTGCAGTAACCAATTCTCCAGGTATCTCATGCGTCCAGCGACTCCCTCCCTGTTTCCTGAAGAACAGATGGATGAACTTAAGGAGGCCTTCTTGAAGAATCCAAGAGCGAATACCTCGACAATGTTAGATTACCTGTCCCCTGTCATTGTGAGGCGGCGATAGCCGCCGAAGCAATCTCCTTGCGAGTCTAAAGTAGGCAGTCTTCCAATTACCAGGGGATTGCTTCGGGCAGAGAACGCCCTCGTAATGCCAACGATGCCGAAATATAACATTGTCAAGATATTACGAATTGAAAAAGCAGGCATATAGGGGACGCCAGGAAAGGAGTAGAAAATTCATCATATGACGATACGACCCATTGTGACTGTTCCTGCACCTGTCTTGCGCCGCAAAGCGCGAGCGGTGACCACTTTCGATAAATCTTTACAGGTTTTGATTGATGACATGATCGAAACCATGCGTGCCGCCCCTGGCGTAGGCCTGGCCGCGCCACAGGTCAATGTCTCGCTACGGGTGATCGTGGTGGAATATCCCGAAGACGAAGAAAGCGAAGATGCGCCTCCTCGTCTGTATGTGCTGGTCAATCCGGAGATCGTGCGTGCTTCCCAGGAGATGGAAAATGGGGTGGAAGGTTGCCTTTCGATCCCCGGCCTGGTCGGCGAGGTCGAGCGTCATGCCTCTATCGTCGTGCGTGGTCTCAGCCGCTATGGTCAGCCGGTGCGCTGGAAGCTCAAGGGTTGGACGGCGCGTATCTTCCAGCACGAGATCGATCACCTCAACGGCATTCTTTTTACCGATCGTGCGACCCGCGTTTGGAAACCCGAAGCTGCCGAGCTTGCCGTCGAGGATAACGCCTGAGGCCACCCATCGCTGCCGAGAGGGGATGAAGGCCGCGCCCTTGCTCAAACCCGATCAGGTGCAACGACAGGGGAATCCCTGAGGCATTCATGCGTCTTTTGCATCTTTCCCTGACAAACTTCCGCAATTTCACCCGTCTGGCCCTGGAATTGCCACCGCGGGGCGTTTTGTTGATCGGTGCCAACGCACAGGGGAAGACAAATTTTCTCGAAGCGGTCTACCTTCTGGCGACATTCTCTTCCTTCCAGACGCATGTAGAACGTCAGCTCATTCACTTTTTGGAGGCCCGAAAATCCCCCGCTGTCGGGAGGCTGATCGGAGAATATCAGCGCAAGGATGGAACGCATCGCCTGGAGTTACGCCTGATCCTGGAAGCGACCGCCGGCGACGGGATGCGGTTGCGCAAAGAAGCGCTTCTGGATGGCGTCAAAAGGCCTCTCAGCCAGATCGTTGGGCATTTTAACGCTGTCCTGTTTGCGCCCCACATGACCCAGATTATCGAAGGAGGCCCCGAAGAGCGCCGGCGCTTCCTCAACCTGACGCTGGCCCAGGCGATTCCCGGCTACGCCATAGTGCTCAGCGAATATGTGCATATCCTGGAGCAGCGTAATGCACTCCTCAAGCAGTTAGCCGCTCAGGCCGGTCATGTGGCCCAACTGGATGTATGGGATCAGGAACTCACGGCGCGCGGCGCTCAGCTCATGTACTGGCGCATTCAGGCGCTTCAGGAAATGGAGCGCCTGGCGGCCCGCGTGCACCTGGAATTGACGCGCGGCGCGGAAGTCCTGCGCCTGATGTATCGCCCAGCCTATGAGCCTTTACCGCTCCCCATTGCGCAGATAAGCCTGCCCCTTTCCACTCCCCTGGATCGCTCACACCTGAAAGTTGAGGAGATCCGGGAAGGATTCCTGGAACGGCTGCGGGCAATGCGACGCGAGGAGTTGACCCGCGGCGTGACCCTCATTGGCCCGCACCGCGACGAGGTACGCTTTTTAGCCAACGGGATTGACCTGGGAGATTATGGCTCACGGGGACAGGTGCGCACCGCCTTGCTTTCGCTCAAGCTCGCCGAGATGGAATGGATGCGCCTGCGGAATGGGGAGTGGCCGGTGCTGCTGCTCGATGAAGTGCTCTCAGAATTAGATTCCCAACGACGCGAAGACCTCCTCGCCCGTGTTTCCACCTGTGAGCAGGTCATCCTTACGGCAACGGATGCTTCCGCCTTCCCTGCCCCCTTTCTCTTGCAGAGTACCCTGTGGGAGGTCAAAATGGGTCAGATCTACCCCAAAAACCACCTCGCTGAAGAAAAAGAGCCGGGGTAGCCTGTTATATCGGAACGGCAGGATGGAGCATTTCCGCTTCGCTGCGTGACCTCTTCCCAGCGGCGGGCCACACGCTGGAGCGATATGCCCACCGCCTGATGGCTGTTGAAATCAACACTTCGTTTTATCGCCTGCATTCATCCCAAACATATGCGCGCTGGAGCGCACTCACACCGCCCCAGTTCCGCTTTGCGGTGAAGCTACCGCGCCAGATCACCCATTTTTCTGCTTTGCATGATCGGGAAACACTCCGCCGTTTCCACGAAAGCACGCTGGGATTGGGGGAAAAGCTCGGAGTCTGGTTGATACAACTACCTCCTCGCCTGGAATGGGAGGAAAAGAGCGTTGCCCGCTTTTTTGAAGCGGTGCGCCATCTTTACGAAGGCAGACTGGTCTGTGAACCGCGCCATCCATCCTGGTTTACGGCCGCAGCGGAATCTTTGATGGAGACCTGGCAGGTAGCGCGCGTGATTGCGCACCCTGCGCTTCATCCCCGAGGGGAGCAGCCACTACCATGGAGCGATACCGTTTATTATCGTCTGCATGGAGCGCCGCAGAAATATATTTCCGCCTATTCTTCCGAGTTTCTCTCCCGTCTGGCCAGAGAAGTGCGCTCCTGCCTGGGATTGAAACAGGTTTGGGTGATCTTCAACAATACCGCCCGCGGGGCGGCCCTGATCAACGCGTTGGAAATCCATCGCCTGCTGGAAAAGGGAGAGGGGGAATTCGTGTAAAATTAGACAGAGTTCCCGCGTGGGGTGACCTGTTTTTGCTGCAGTCTGGCGCTTGTGAAACGGATATCGTTTTTTCGCCCTCTTTTTCTTCTCCTGCTGATGTTTCTCTTTGGAAGCATCCGTCAGACCTTCGCGCTTCAAAATCCGCCAGGGCCAGATCGCTTCAAGAAAATCAAGGTGGAATATACTGCCCATGTGTGGTGGGTGACGCGCTGGTCTACTAACAAGGTGGAATGCGAGCTAACCGTTGATCACGAAGGGCCACCTTCGCCTCAGGAAATCTATCGCACCTGTGGCCAGAAAATCTACGAAACGTATCTGCAACAGCCCCCTTGTCTGCGTGAAGACACAACCCTGTGCGCCGGATTCTATCTCTATGAGGTGCGCACTTATACCGCAGAGCGCGAAATCGTGGTTGCGTTACCTTCAACAACGGTTTGGGTGTCCGTGAAAGGGTGCGAAGAGGCGCCGCTGCAATTCAGCTTTCTCTGCGAAAGTCGTCCCCGTCTGCTTCTGGAAGGGGAGGAACCTTTGCCCAATGAGCATGTCACGCGCATCGAAGGCGAATATGATGGACAGCCCTTTTCCTGCGATAACCCGTGCACCCTGTTCCTCAACCCGAAAAGTGGCAAACAGACCGTGAGGTTCTGGGCATGGTCCAGTTACGGCGATTCGAGTCTTGCCTATACGGCGCAGGTGCGCGTGGCGCGCGCCCCCGTCGGCGATCCGGAGCGTCAGTACTGGTATGTGAACGTGCTCAGCAGCCAGTGGCGCGGTCCGGCCCCGGCCTCGTGTAGCGAAATCTGGGAGGCGTTTCCACCCGTCGAAGACCTGCCGACCTGGCTGCGCACGCCTGCCCGTCCTCAAGACCTGAAAACCGAAATCCCTTATGAATACCTGGCCAGTAATCTGATCGCTCAAGGAGCGGTGGATGTGAGCAGTTGCCCGGATGGAGGGAGAAATGCCGATGGTAGCCTCTCCCCTTGCGGCCTGGAGGCCGCCCGCCCGGTGGTGATTGAATGGCAGAACCGCTTTGACGCGCTTATCCTCGAAGTGGCTCGCGGCAGCGGCGTGCCGGCGCAGATGCTCAAAAATCTGTTCGCGCGCGAAAGCCAGTTCTGGCCGGGCATCTTCCGCAAAGGGGGAGATGTTGGATTGGGGCAATTGACCGAAAACGGCGCAGATACCACGTTGCTATGGAATTTCTCCTTCTTTGACCAGTTCTGCCCTTTGCTTTTGCCACAAGAGCGATGCAATCTGGGATATTCCATGTTAACAAGCGATGAAAAACAGGCCTTGCAGTCTTCCCTGATCCATGCCGTCAATGCTTCTTGTGAGAGTTGTCCCCTGGGGATTGACATTTCCAAAGCCTCTTTCAGTGTCGGGGTGTTTGCCGAAACGCTGAAAGCCAATTGCGCTCAGACGGGGCGCATGGTGCGAAATCTGGCGAAAAAGGCGCCAGGGGATGTCGCCTCTTATGAGGACCTCTGGAAATTCACCCTGGTAAACTATCATGCCGGCCCAGGCTGTCTTTCTGTAGGGTTGACGCGCGCCTGGAACACAGAAAAAGTGCTCACCTGGGAAGCTGTCGCTTCTCACCTGGAGGGAGTTTGTGCTCTGGGTGTAAAATACGTGGAAGAGATCGCCCGTTAAAACGCTTTATGGAGGCCCTATGCTCACACTGGTAGAGAAGGTTTTGTTCTTCCTGGCGGTAGTGATCTCGCTCTACTACACCTACCGCGATGTTCGGCGGATCGTTGCGTTGATTGGGAGCGGCCAGGGTCGCCCGGATTGGAAGGGCGCCTGGAGACGCGTTCCGCATGCATTATGGCGCGTGGTCACTTTCCAGCCGGTTTTCCGCTTTCGATTCTGGCCAAGCCTTTTCCATGCCTTGATCGGGTGGGGATTCCTGGTCTTCCTGATGGTCAACCTCTCTGACCTGATCTATGGCTACACCGGCTTTCGCCTGTTGAACGCACTCGGAGCGGTGGGGGATGTCTATCGCCTTTCGGCAGATATTGCCAATACTGCCATCTTGTTAGGGATGCTGGCCCTGCTCATACGGCGTTTTGTGCTCCGCCCGGCGACGCTGACCACCCGTCCAACGACCCTCCTGCACCCGAAAGCACGCTTTGGGATCGCCCGTGATTCGGCCATCGTTGCCACCTTTATCCTGGTGCATAACGCAGCGCGCCTGCTCGGTGAATCTTTCTACCTGGCCCTGCACGGTGCCGATCGCTGGCAACCGGTGATTTCGCGCATTGCCACCTTATGGTCTTCCTGGGATGCGGCTACGCTGGAGGCAGGTGAGCACCTGATGTTCTGGCTCTCCCTGGGGGCGGTTGTAGCCTTTCTGCCCTATTTCCCGTACTCCAAGCATATCCACCTCTTTTTTGCGCCCCTTAACCTGTGGTTGAAACCCGAACGGCGCTCCATGGGGGAGCTGAGCTATCTGAACCTGGACGATCCCAACGCCGAGAAATTCGGCGCCGAGACGCTGCGCGACCTGGAGTGGAAACAGATCATGGATGCCTACGCCTGCATCATGTGCTTCCGCTGCCAGGAAGTCTGCCCGGCCTACAACACCGGGAAGGTGCTTTCACCTGCCGCACTGGAGATCAACAAACGTTATTCCTTCAATTACGGCGGCGACACGAACATCCGCCTGACCGAACTCATCCCAGAGGAGGCCATTTGGGCCTGTACCTCTTGCGGCGCATGTGTGGAGATTTGCCCGGTGGGCAATGAGCCAATGCGGGATATTCTCGAGGCGCGGCGCTATCTCTCCTTGATGGAGAGTCGCTTCCCGAAGCTCCTGGAGAACGCTTTCCGCGGCATGGAGCGCAACGCCAACCCATGGAATGTGCCTCAGGCCGACCGCATGAAATGGGCAGAAGGCCTGAAGGTGCCTACCATCGAGCAGAATCCCGAACCGGAGGTGCTCTGGTGGGTGGGCTGTGCGGCCGCCACCGATGCCCGTGCGCAGAAAGTGGCTCGTGCCTTTGCTCAAATCCTGAACGCGGCCGGGGTGAACTATGCGGTGCTCGGGCGGAATGAACAGTGTAGCGGCGATTCCGCACGCCGCGCCGGGCGCGAGGACATCTTCTTTGCCCTGGCCCAGGCAAACGTCGAGATGCTCAACGAAATCCGTCCCAAACGCATTGTCACCACCTGTCCTCACTGTCTGCACACGCTCAAAAACGAATATCCGGCCTTCGGAGGCCATTATGAAGTGATCCATCACACGCAATTGCTCAATGAGCTGGTGGCCGAAGGTAAAATTCACCTGGAAGTCTCGCAGGATACGCTGCGAGTCACCTTCCACGATCCCTGTTACCTGGGGCGGCATAACCGCATCTTTGACGCGCCGCGCCTGGTGCTGGAAAATGGAGGGGTCAATCTGATAGAGATGCCGCGCCATGCGGAAACGGCTTTTTGCTGCGGGGCCGGCGGCGCACAGATGTGGAAAGAAGAAGAGAAAGGGGATCAACGGGTGAACCAGGCGCGCTACGCACAGGCACGCTCAACCGGCGCCCAGGCGGTGGCTGTGGCCTGCCCGTTCTGCCTGACCATGCTGACGGATGCTGCCCGGTCGGATGCCAGCGGCGGCCTGGAAGTGAAAGATGTGGCGGAATTCGTCCTGGAACGGATGAAATCATGATCCATCTGCGTTCCCTTTATGACCTGCAGCTCCCTGCTTCCGCAGTAAGCATCGGGGTCTTTGATGGCGTTCACCGCGGTCATCGCTACCTGCTTCACCATCTTGTGGAAGGCGCACATCGGGAGAATTTGCCAGCCGTTGTGATTACCTTTCACCCTCACCCGGCCCGGGTGCTGGGTCATCAGCCAGACTTGAAATATCTGACGATGCCCGAAGAGCGCGCCGCCTTGCTCCATGCGCTGGGGGTGGATGTCGTTGTCACCTGTCCCTTTGACCAGGAGATGGCGGCGCGTTCTGCACTGGACTTCATGGAGCTGGTCAAAAAACACCTGGGGGTGCGCCTTTTGTGGATCGGCTACGATTTTGCCCTGGGACGTGGGCGCGAGGGAAACAGCGAACGGCTACGGCAGATCGGGGAAAAGCTCGGATACACGGTACACGTCGTGGCGGCTGCGCGGGATGGGGAGGAAGTGATCTCCTCTAACCGCATTCGGGAATGGCTCAAACAGGGGCAGGTGGCAGAAGCCGCCCGCGCCCTGGGGCGCTTCTACCAGGTACGGGGTCAGGTGGTGCGCGGCGATGGGCGCGGCAGGCGCATCAAAGTCCCCACTGCAAACCTGGACTATCCAGAGGAAAAATTAATTCCGGGGAATGGCGTTTATGCCTGTATCGCTTCGGTCGAGGGGCAGCGCTTCGCCGCCCTCACCAACATCGGCTTCCGCCCCACCTTTGAGAACCAGCCGCCCGCTCGCCCGGTGATGGAAGCCCACCTGTTGGATTTTGATGGTGATCTCTACGGGCGTGAACTGACCCTGGAATTTATTTCCCGAATCCGCCTGGAGCAACGGTTTCCCTCTGTGGAGGCATTGGTGCAGCAAATGGCTCGCGATATCGAAGCGGCGCGCCGTATGCTCAGCGAGGTCTCATCCAGTTTTGGCGCAGAAACTCCGCCGATGGAGAGGCGTTAGCCCGAAGGCCTGGATCGCCTGGCGGTGGCGCAGGGTGGCATAGCCTTTGTGTTGGGCAAATCCATAGTGTGGGTAGAGTCGCTCCATTTCGACCATGTAGGCATCCCTTGCTGTCTTGGCCAGAATCGAGGCCGCAGCGATGCTCAGGGAACGCACATCCCCATCTACCAGGCTGGTTTGTGGCACATCGAGCGAGGGGAAATGGAGTTGAAAATCCGTTAGAAGATAATCGAAAGAGGAGCGCAAGTCGCTCAAAGCACGGAGCGCGGCGAAGCGTACTGCGGCCACAATTCCCCACCGGTCAATTTCGCCAGCGGAGGCGAATCCCACTCCCCAGGCAATCGCTACGCGTCGGATGTGCGCCGCCCATTCTTCCCGCTGCACCGCCGTTAATTGCTTGGAATCGCGCACGCCGCTCAGGCTTGAGCGAAGAAGCCCCGCATCCGGCGGCAGGAGAACCGCCCCCACTGCGACTGGCCCGGCCAGCGCCCCCCTGCCGGCTTCGTCCAGCCCGACGACCCGAAGGTAGCCTCCCTTCCAGAGGTGTTCTTCAAACTCCAGCGTGGGGTGCATCGTAAAATCCCTTCCAGGCCTGGTAGCGAATGCGCCAGATGTCTGCAAACATCCGCATCGCGTCGCGCAGCAGGCGGATTTTACTTTCGGGATTAAAGTACCAGTGAACAGGGACTTCGCAAATTTGATAACCCCGCCGTCGAGCTATATAGAGCACTTCGACATCAAAAGACCATCCCATCAACCGTTGATGGCGGAACACGTCCTCGGCGATGGCGGCGCGAAAGCATTTGAATCCACACTGGGTATCCTGAATGTCCGGCAGCAGGAGCAGACGGATAAACAGATTGAAAATGCGCCCGCTCAAATGACGATGGAACGGTTCACCGTAGCGAACAGCACCCGGAGCTTCGCGCGAGGCGATGGCGATGTCGCAATCGCGATGGGGAGGCAGGAAAAGGGGGATTTCTGTTTCTGGCATCGAGAGGTCGGCATCGCAAAGGAAGCGATATTGTCCCCGAGCTTCCAGCATACCCCGGCGCACGGCGCGCCCTTTGCCGGCCTGATCTTCGTGGAATACCCGGATGCGCACCTCCCTTCGGGCGAATTCCTGGGCAATCTCCAGCGTGCGGTCGGTGCTGCCGTTTTCGACGATCAGGATTTCAAAATCATAGCTCTGGGCGGAGAGAAAGCCAAGCAGGCGCCCCAGCGTGTGAGGCAGGCGGGTCTCTTCGTTGTAGGCAGGAATTACGATAGAGAGGAACGGCAATGTCAAGCTTTATCGGTAAACGAAGAACAGGATGAGCAGGGCAACGACCAGGAGGAACTCGATGACCCCCATGAACACAAGCAGAAGGAGCTGATTCCGCTGCAGCCCACGCCGACGGGGGGAAGGGGGAACCGCAGTCGAAGTGGAAGAGGAGGGGGCAGCAGCCGGCGCCGGGCTCCTGACTGCGGGACGCTCTCCTGCAGGAGTGGCTGCGGGGCGAGCCTGCGGCGCTGCCTGTCGCCCGGCGGCAGGGGAGGGAGCGCCTCCCTGGGTTGCGCGCTCAGCCGCAGCGGCTTCTGGTGCTGGCTTCGGCTCTGGCGGATTGACCAGGCGTTCCACAATTTCTTTGATCTGGGTGGAGGAGAGCAACGGCGGCGACTGAAGCAAAGAGAGAGCGAAACGTTCAATGGCGTCACTCAGGAGGATGCGGATGGCCGGGCGCAACGTTTGAACGTGTAAACCGGGGTCGGCGGCTACCAGCAGCGGCTCCACCGGTGCAGGGAGCTTGATCCCCTGACGCTCCAGCAAGACCTCCACGGCGCGAGCGAAGCGTTGAGCGCGTTTGATCAGGTTAATGCGCGCCGGATGAGAAATGTCCCCGCTGACTACGTTCCACTCATCCCCTTTGGCTTCAAAAAATCCCCGAGCGCCGCTGACCTGCAGCAAGAACACGCCCGGCGGGCCGATCAGGAGCAAGGGGATGAGCACAGAACCCCCGGCCAGTGGATAATTTCGTATCACTGTAAACCCCTTTTCCAGGACTTTTTCCAGCCGCTCGAGCACGATTTGCTGGGCAGCAAGTTCCTCGGGCCACTCCATCCCATACTTCAGCCGTCCAAGCACCTGCCCGAGGAGGGATAGATTCCCGTTTGCGTCCAGAAAAGGGGTTTGATCAAAGCGTTTC
>Ga0081479_112278_pt1:15000-65319 | contig 65319 bp, 48 predicted proteins | sample MamHotmetagenome_FD_70984 | JGI IMG/M metagenome (GOLD analysis project Ga0081479, IMG submission 70984) | Hot spring cone microbial streamer communities from Mammoth Hot Spring (Liberty Cap Streamers), Yellowstone National Park, USA - T=72 v2... | ecosystem: Environmental > Aquatic >...
AATGACATGGCTGAATAGTTACAAGGCCTCTTCTATTGTCTCTCCTTCGCTAATACAACCGGGCAAAGAAGGGACGTAAACAGTATAGCCACCTTGAAACGCATCGTTTCCTCCGCTTCAGATGTGTACCATGAAACGATTCGAGCGTCTCTTCAGGGTGGGAACTTCGGGGTTGTGCCACACTCATAGAGGATGTATTTTGTAGGATAAGCCCACAGTTTTCTCTGGCGGCCTGGCGGAAACCTGATACAGCCATCGAAGCCAGAGCCCAAGTCGGGGGTTGTGCCTCTGCGCTTGAGGCCTTTGTTCCAAGCCCAGTCTGGAGTATACATGAAAGCACATCCAGAATCAAGAGATTTCCCCACCGATTTCCCCTCCTCACCGGTGGTAAAATAGTCCAGGTATCCACTCTTTTTCTGGGAGTATCTGATGGCTGAATCATTCGATGTGGTTGTGGTAGGGGCCGGGCCGGCCGGATATGTGGCGGCCATTCGGGCCGCACAGCTCGGAAAGAAGACCGCCATCGTAGACCGACAATGGCTGGGAGGGGTATGCCTGAACGTGGGGTGTATCCCCTCCAAGGCGTTGTTGCGCAATGCCGAAATCGCGCACCTGCTCCGGGAACGCGGCCGCGAGTTCGGCTTTTCTTTTGAGAATTTGCGCCTGGATTACAGCGCAGCCGTGCGGCGCTCCCGTCAGGTTGCCGACCGTCTGACGCGCGGCGTCGGCTTCCTGATGCGCAAGAACAACATCGCCGTCTTCATGGGCACAGCCCGCCTGAGCGATCCGCATACGATCAGCGTGAGCGATGCGGAAGGGAAAGTGACCGAGCTACACGCGGCGCACATCATCCTGGCCACAGGGGCGCGGCCCATCGTCCCGCCCGGCTGGCAGGTGGATGGGCGGCGCGTTCTGACCTATCACGAGGCCATCCTGCAGGAGCACCTGCCGGCCTCGGCGGTGATCATCGGCTCCGGAGCGATTGGCGTGGAGTTTGCCACGATCTGGAATGCCTATGGCAGCCAGGTGACGCTGGTCGAAATGATGCCGCGCCTGGTGCCGCTGGAGGATGAGGAGATCAGCGCGGAGTTGAAAAAGGCATTCGAGAAGCGCGGCATCCGTTGCCTGGTCGGCCATAAAGTTGAGGCGGTGGAGGCCGCGGGCGAAGGGGTGCGCGTCCACCTTTCCGCCAAGGGTGAAACGCTCAGCCTGGAGGCTGAGCAGGCACTGGTGGCCATCGGGTTCCGCCCGAATTCGGAAAACCTGGGGCTGGAAGCGATCGGCGTGCAGGTGAACGGGCGCGGCTTCATCGAGATCAACGAGCACATGCAGACCAGCGTGCCCCACATCTACGCCATCGGCGATGTGACCGGCAAACTGATGCTTGCCCACGTCGGTTCAGCGATGGGCATTGTGGCCGCAGAGCACCTGGCCGGGAAAGAAACGGTCACCCTGGACTACGAGATGATGCCCCGCGCCACCTACTGCCAACCCCAGATCGCCTCCTTCGGCCTGACCGAGGCCCAGGCGCGGCAGCGCGGCTATGCGGTGCGCATTGGTCGCTTCCCCTTCCAGGCCAACGGCAAAGCGCTCGGCCTGGGCGATTATGGCGGCTGGATCAAGCTGGTAGTGGACGAGAAATATGGTGAAATCCTTGGCGCCCACCTGATCGGGCCGGAGGTCACCGAGCTACTCCCGGAGCTTACCCTGGCGCGCATGATGGAATTGACCCCGGCGGAGATCGCCCGCAATGTGCACGCCCACCCAACGCTGAGCGAGGTGCTGATGGAAGCCGCCCACGCCGCCGAGGGCAACCCGATCCACATCTGAGCGATGCCCGCAGGCCGCGCATGGATAGCGAACGCATGAATGAACTCTCGCCTCTCCCGTTTCGCCCCCTGATCTTTCCCATTCTGCTGTTGCTGTTGGGAGGCTGGGGAGGCGTGGTGCTGATCGTCTTCTACACGCAACCCACTGCCGGCTGGCGCTGGTTGTTCTTCTTCTGCTGGGTGCTGGCCTGGAGTGGCAGCGCTTTGCCCTTCCTGTATCTTTTCCATCGCCTTTTCCCTTCCCCGGCGATGGAGCTTCCCATCCTGGGACGTCAGGCGTTGTGGGTGGGAATTTATGCGGCCTTCCTGGCCTGGTTGCAGTTGGGGCGGCTGGCCACGCTGCCCCTGGCGCTGGAGATCGCCACGGTTTTCGTGGCCATGGAGTGGCTGCTACGCTGGCGCGAGCAGGCTGCATGGCGGCGACCGGCGGCCTCGCCCGATCAGCCCGCGGAACAAGCGGCAATCTCCCCCGATCCGCCTGCGGAAGAGGAGAGCCATGAAGCTCCTGTTGAGTGAGGAGGAACGGCGGGAGGCCCTGCGCCGTTTGCCCTCGGTGCAGCGTTTGCTCGCCCTCCCCGAGGTCGTAGAGTGGATCGCCCGGTATGGCCGGCCACTCACCCTTCAGGCGTTGCGCGAGGAGCTCGAGGATCGAAGGCGCAGGCTGGCACAGGGGGAAGAAGTTGCTACCGGGCCCGAGGAGGTGCTTCAGGGTGCAGAGGCTCGCCTGGTGGCCTGGACACGTCCCAGCCTGATCCCGGTCATCAACGCCACCGGCGTCATCCTGCATACGAATCTGGGGCGGGCGCCGCTCTCGCGGGCGACGCGCCTGGCCATGGAGCGCGTTTCGCAGGGATATTCCAATCTGGAATACGATCTGGAACGAGGCAAACGCGGCTCGCGTCTGGTGCACGCCGAGGACTTGCTCCGACGCTTGAGCGGCGCAGAGGCCGCCCTCGCCGTCAATAACAACGCCGGGGCGGTGCTGCTGGCCCTGAGCGCTCTGGCTGCCCGACGGCGTGTGGTGATCGCCCGCTCCCAGTTGATCGAGATCGGCGGTGGGTTTCGCATTCCTGAAATCATGCAACAATCGCGGGCGCGCCTGGTGGAGGTGGGGACGACCAATCGCGTGCGCCTGGAGGACTATGCCCAGGCGCTTGAGGCAGGTGCCTCGCTCGTGCTCTATGCCCATCATTCCAATTTCAAGATCATCGGCTTCACCGAAGAACCCTCCCTGACCGATCTGGCGGCCCTGGCGCATCGCTACGGTGTGCCTCTGATGGCCGATCTCGGCTCCGGCTGTTTCCTGAACACCGAACGCTACGGCCTGGAGCATGAGCCGACGGTGCAGGAGGTGGTGGCAGCCGGCGCAGACGTGGTGACCTTCTCCGGCGATAAATTGCTCGGAGGGCCTCAGGCCGGCCTTCTGGTCGGGCGGGCTGAGTGGATCGGGCGCATGAAGAAACATCCGCTGGCGCGCGCCCTGCGCGCCGATAAGACCTGCCTGGCAGGCCTGAACGCCACCCTGCTGCACTATCTCAAGGATGAGGCCGAGCGCGAAATCCCCATCTGGCGCATGATCGCGCTGACGCCCGAACAGCTCCGCAATACAGCCCAACGCTGGGCAGAGGAGCTGGGGAAGGGGGAGGTGCGCCCCTCCCATTCCACCGTCGGAGGGGGAAGCCTGCCAGGGGAGACATTGCCAACGTATGTGCTGGCGCTGCGACCCTCCCATCCCACGCGTTTCCTGCACGCTCTGCGCCAGGCCAATCCGCCGATCATCGCCCGCCTTGAGGAAGAGGCCGTGGTCTTCGACCCGCGCACCGTGCAGCCGGAGGAGGAGGGGGCGCTGCTGGTGGTATTGAAAAATCTAACCGCGTCTTTCCGTTAGAGGTTGAAGGTGAGCAGGCCGGGCCTGGGGCGATATTGAAGGGCCTCGGCCAGGTGAGGGGGCTGGATTTGTTCGCTGCCGGCCAGATCGGCGATGGTGCGGGCGACCTTGAGCACACGATGATAGGCGCGCGCCGAGAGGTTCATCTGGGCCATCGCCAGCCGCATGAGTTGTTCCCCCTGTTCCGTCAGGCGGCAGAACTGACGCACTTCGCTCAGGCGCATATCGGCGTTGGAAAGGATCGGTGAGCCTTTGCCATGATGCAGGGAGGCAAAGCGCTTTTGCTGGATTTCACGCGCCCGCTGGACGCGCTCCCGAATCACGGCGGAAGATTCACCCAGGCGGTCGGCTGCCAGCTTCTCGTAGTCCACGCGGGGTACCTCGATGTAAATATCTATGCGGTCGAGGAGGGGGCCGGAGATGCGCTTTTGATATTTGGTGACAGCGGCCGGGGCACAGGTGCAGGCTTTGACCGGGTCGCCATAGTAGCCGCATGGGCAGGGGTTCATGGCCGCGATGAGCTGGAAGTTGGCATGGAAGGTCAGCGATCCCTGGGCGCGGCTGATGGTGACGACTTTATCCTCCATCGGCTGGCGCAGCACTTCCAGCACGCGCATCCCGAATTCCGGCAGCTCATCCAGGAAAAGCACGCCGCGATGGGCAAGGGAGATCTCCCCCGGACCGGGGATGTTGCCGCCGCCGACCAGGCCGGCATGGCTGATGGTGTGATGGGGCGCGCGAAAAGGACGCTGGCGGATCAACGGCATTCCAGGGGGAAGTTGATCCGCAACCGAGTAAATTTTGGTCACCTCCAGGGCCTCTTCAATGGTCATCGGAGGGAGAATGCCCGGCAGGGCGCGGGCGAGCAGCGTCTTCCCGGCGCCAGGGCTGCCGATCATCAGCACGTTATGCCCCCCTGCTGCCGCCACTTCCAGGGCTCGTTTGGCGTGTTCCTGCCCCTTGATCTCTGAAAAGTCTACCGGCGTGTAGAGCGAGGGCAGCTCCTGCTCGGAGAGCGAGGCCTGATACGGAGGGATCGGCCGCTGCCCGTTCAGGTGTTGTACCAGCGCCAGCAGCGAGGGGACAGGGATCACTTCCAGATCGGGGATCAGGGCGGCTTCGGCGGCATCGGCCGCGGGGACGAGGAGACGGCGGAAGCCCTGTTCGCGCGCCGCCGCGGCCATGGGGAGCACGCCGCGCACGTGACGCACCTGCCCATCCAGGGAAAGTTCGCCGACGACCAGCGTGCCTTCCAGCGAAGCCGCGGGAATGACGCCGGTCAGGACGAGCACGCCCAGTGCAATCGGCAGGTCATAGGCGGCGCCTTCCTTGCGCACCGAGGCCGGGGCCAGGTTGACCACCACCCGTCGCCGCGGGAAGGCGAGCGAAGCGTTGCGGATGGCGGTCTGGACGCGTTCCCGACTCTCCTGCACTGCCGCATCGGGCAGGCCGACGATGACCATCCCTCCCATGCCGGCGGTGTAATCTACCTCGACTTCGATGATCACCCCTTCCAGCCCGATCACGGCACAGGAGTAGACGCGCGCCAGCATGTTCACTCCAGGGTTTCTTCGCTTTCTGTTCCGTAAAAAAGGGGCAGCGGCGGCTGTGGCGCTTCGCTCCAGGAGAAGGCCTGCAGCAGGCGTTGACGCGCCAGCTCCACGTCCCCGGCGCGATTGGCGTGAATTTCCACCAGCACCTCCCCCGCCTCCACCCAATCGCCGACTTTATGCGGAACGATGAAGCCCACCGCGTGGTCAATTGGGTCGCCTTTGCGGGCACGGCCGGCGCCGAGGAGCACGGCGGTTTCGCCGATGGTGCGGGCATGAATGGCCGAAAGGTAGCCAGCGCGCGGGGAGCGCAGCGGTTCGATCCAGCGGGCCGTCGGAAGGCGTTGCGGCTCGTCCACATAGCGCAGGTCTCCCCCCTGCGCCTCGACCAGTTTGCGGAACATTTCCCAGGCCGCGCCGGAGCGCAGGGCCTGATCGAGCAAGGGTTGCGCCGCCTCCAGGCTGGGGGCTTTTTTCCCCAGCACCAGCATATGGGCGGCGATGTGACGGCAATGCTCGTAGAAATCCCGCGGGCCTTCGCCGTGCAGCGTCTGGATCGCCTCGCGCACTTCCAGGGCATTGCCAACGGCATATCCCAGGGGTTGATTCATATCCGAGAGCACGGCCACGGTGCGCCGCCCGACCTGTTTGCCAATCGAAACCATCAGACGGGCAAGGGTACGAGCGCGCTCCAGCGTTTGCATGAACGCGCCATTGCCACATTTCACATCGAGCACAATCGCCTGGGCACCGGCTGCAATCTTTTTGCTCATGATCGAGGAGGCGATCAGGGGGATGGAGTCCACGGTGCCGGTCACATCGCGCAGGGCGTAGAGTTTGCCATCTGCGGGGGCCAGGTCTGCCGACTGGCCGCTGAGCACGATCCCGATGCGGCCGAGCTGGGTGAGGAATTCTTCTTTGCTCAGGTTGACCCGATAACCGGGGATAGACTCCATTTTATCCAAGGTGCCGCCGCTGAACCCCAGGCCGCGGCCTGACATTTTGCCCACCGGTAGACCGCAGGCAGCCACCCACGGCAGCACCACCAGCGAAGTCTTATCCCCCACGCCGCCGGAGGAGTGCTTATCCACGGCGATCTCAACCACCTGGCTCAGGTCCAACATCTCCCCTGAGGCGGCCATCGCCAGCGTCAGATCGGCGGTTTCGCGGGGCGTCATCCCCTGCAGGAAGACGGCCATCGCCCAGGCAGCCACCTGATAATCGGGAATTTCTCCCCGTGTGAAGCCCTGGACGAAGAAGTGGATCTCTTCGCGCGTCAGCTCCAGGCCGTCGCGCTTTTTGATGATGATGTCTACGGCACGCATGGCAATTGAATTTTACCAGGAAAAGACGGCGGACGGCAGAGAGACAATGGACGGTGGACGGGAGTAGCACGGATTGCCGCCGGGCTGGTGAGGCGAGGGGAAGACCGTCAACGAATGGGGAACGAATAAACGAATGGAGACCGCAGACGGCAGACGGCAGACCGCGGGAGGAAGATGGACGATGGACGGTAGACCGTGGACGGTGGTAGGGCAGGCTTTCCAGCCTGTCGAGAGAAAATACCCTTCGTGTCTTTGTGACTTTGTGGTTTGTTTTTATTTAACCACTAAGACACGAAGACACAAAGGTGAAGAAAGTTTATGTCTTTTTGAGTGATACAAGACTGCAGACCGCAGACGGCGACCGCGGAATGGACGGCATCCCCGTAGGGCAGGTTTTCCAGCCTGTCGGGGAAGCGAACCGTCAACGAATGGGGGAACGAATAAACGAATGGAGACCGCAGACGGCAGACGGCAGACCGCGGGGGAGCAGGCTTTCCAGCCTGTTGGGTTGTGGGCCGTCAACGAATGGGGGAACGAATAAACGAATGGAGACCGCAGACGGCAGACCGCGTAGGACAGGCTTTCCAGCCTGCCAGAGGATTGCCAGTGAACGAGGAGCGAGAAAAAAACTTTGTGACTTTGTGTCTTGGTGGTTTATTCTTTTCTCACCCCAAAGGCACGAAGACACAAAGGGAGTGAGACAAGACCGAAGACCGCAGACCGCAGATGGCGGAGGGAGACGGCAGACCGCTTTCGCCCGGCGGGCTATTGGCCTGCCACCAGGGCTGTGCTAAAATACAGGGCGGGAGTGGAAGGGTCCCGGTGGGCCTCCCGGTCTTCAAAACCGGCGACGGGGCGCGGGGCGTTCCGTGGTGGGTTCGACTCCCATCCGCTCCCGCTGATTTCTTCTCTGAGAGAGGCGTATGTTCCCAGAACCTGAAGTTTTAAGTGCCATCCTCGCCCGTTATCTCTCCATTCAGGAAGTGACCCTCGGCGATGGTGCTTCCTGGGTGGCGCGTTATCGCGGACGATTGTGGAATGAGGATAGCGAAAAAGCCTTCGACGCGCTGACCGAGGCCCTCCGCCCCTACGGGTGGATGCCGTTGTTCCGCGAAGAAAATGGCTTGCACGCCGTCTATATCGTCCCGGCGCAGCCGCCCGGAAATACCGGGCGACCGCTGATCAACCTGGTGCTGTTCCTGTTGACGTTGATCAGCGTGTTGATCACGGCCGCGAGCATGGGGAATCCTTATGCTGCGCCGCCCCGGAATGCCTCCGAGGCCCTGGCTCAGGGCTGGCCTTTCACCCTCAGCCTGCTGGCCATCCTGCTGGCGCACGAATTCGGCCATTACCTGATGAGCCGCTATCATAAGACCGCGGCCACCCTACCCTATTTCATCCCCCTCCCCTTGCTCAGCCCGCTGGGGACGATGGGCGCTGTGATTATGATGCGCCAGACGCCGAAGAATCGCCGCGTGCTCTTCGATATTGGGATCGCCGGGCCGCTGGCCGGCCTGATCGTGGCGATCCCGGTGCTGATCTGGGGGCTGATGCATTCTCAGGTCAGGCCCCTGGAGATCGGGCAGGGCATGATGATGGAGGGGAATTCACTGCTCTATCTGCTGCTGAAGTACCGGGTCTTCGGGGAATGGCTGCCCACGCCGCCGCAGCAGGTGGGAGTGTTTTACTGGATTCGCTATTTTTTCACCGGCTCGCCGCTGCCTGTCGGCGGGCGGGATGTGCTGATCCACCCGGTGGCCTTCGCCGGCTGGGCCGGCCTGCTGGTGACGGCGCTGAATCTGCTTCCGGCTGGCACCTTAGACGGTGGGCATATTCTCTATGCCACGCTCGGAAAACGCGCCCGCCGGCTCTATCCGCTGGTGCTGGCGCTGACCTTCCTGCTCGGCTTCGGCTGGGCGGGATGGTGGGTCTGGACGATTTTGCTCTTCTGGCTGGGGCGCGCCTACGCAGAACCGCTCGATCAGATCACGCCGCTGGATGGAAAGCGATATTGGCTGGCCCTGGCGGCGCTGATCGTGTTCGTGCTGGTGTTCATCCCCGTCCCCATGGTCGTTTACGGCGGATGAGGGCCTTCCATCTCCTGCTGGTGCTGGCGCTCCTGACGCTGAGCGGATGCCAGAATGGGACGCCAACCCCGCCCCCCGTCATCGCCGCAGGCGCCGCGACAGCCACGGTCGCAGCAGCTTCGCCCACGTCGCCTCCTGAAAGCGTATTCGCAGTCACGCCGGATGCGCTGCGCGGGCTGACCATCGAAGTGTGGCATCCCTGGACGGGGGCCATGAATCATTTACTTGAAAATCAGATCGGCGCATTTAATCTTCAAAATCCCTGGGGCATTCAGGTCCGCGGACGCGCTTTTTCCGGCTTCAGTGAGCTACAGGCGACGCTACGGGAAAGCCTGAAGGCGAGCGAAGTCCCAGACCTGGCCATCCTGCTGAGTGAGCAGGCCTCAGAATGGGCGGCGCAGCAGGTGCTCGTGGACCTTGCGCCTTATCTCAACGACCCGGTGTATGGGTTGCAGCAGGTGGAGATCGCCGATTTTTATCCCGCGATCTGGGCCCAGGATGCGCCCGGCCTGCAACGCTGGGGAATGCCGGCGCAACGTTCCGGGCGAGTGTTGCTCTATAACCAGAGCTGGGCACAGGAGCTGGGATTTTCCATGCCGCCTGCAGGCCCCCAGGAGTTCCGCCAGCAGGCCTGCGCCGCAGCCCGCGCCGCCGGGAATGGCCGCGGCGGCTGGTATCTGGATACTCATCCGATGACCGCGCTCTCCTGGATTTATGCTTTCAACGGCGAGATCGTGGAAGGACAGGGATACCGCTTCCTGCAGCCGGCCAATCTTTCGGCGTTCACCTTCCTGAAGGCGTTGTTCGACGATGGCTGTAGCTGGCGCGAGGCGCAGACCGACCCCATCCAGGCCTTCAGCACGCGCCAGGCGCTCTTTCTCACGTTGGGCATCGAGGAACTGCCAGTGGTGGAACGCGCGTTTGCCTCGCAGGGGAGCCGGGATCGCTGGAGGGTGATCGCCTTCGCCGCGGATTTTTCCTTCGTCTCTTACGGCGCCTCCTATGTGCTTTTCAAGACCAGCGAAGCCCGGCAACTGGCGGGATGGTTGTTCATGCGCTGGCTGCTGCGCCCGGAAAATCAGGCGGCGATGGTCAAAGGCACAGGATTTTTGCCCTTGACGCGCTCCGCCTTTGACAGGCTCTCGGACTACGCAGCCGAGCACGAGGCCTGGAAACAGGCGGTGGAGCGGCTTCCAAACGCCCGACCTGCGCCCACGCTGGCTTCCTGGAGACAGGTAAAATGGATGCTCGGGGATGGGTTCGAGGAGATCTTTCGCCGTGGTCTGGAAAGTGGACAGATTCCGCTCATCCTGGCCGAACTGGATCGGGGAGCGCAGGATGTCAGCCCGTAAACGGGGAGGGCGCGGCGCAGCGGGTAAAAAGAGGGTGCAGAGATGAGCGACGAAATCACACCCATCCGCAAACAATACCTGGAGATCAAGCGCCAGTATCCGAACACCTTGCTCTTTTTCCGCCTGGGGGATTTCTACGAGACCTTCGACGAGGATGCCGAGATCGTGGCGCGGGAGCTGGATATTGTGCTGACCTCGCGCCCCGTGGCGAAGGGGCAGCGGGCGCCGATGGCCGGCATTCCGTACCATGCGGTGGAGAACTATCTGGCGCGGCTGATCGAAAAGGGCTATCACGTTGCGATCTGTGAACAGATCGGGGATCAGCCGATCAAGGGATTGGTGCCGCGTCGGGTGGTGCGCGTGATCACGCCAGGGACGGTCATCGAGCAGAATTTGCTCCCCGCCGAGGCGAATAATTATCTGGCCTGTATCCTGGTGGAAGGGGAGCGCGCGGCCCTGGCCTACGCCGACATCACCACCGGCGAGTTCGCCGCCACGGAGATGGAGATCGGCGCCGAAATGGGCGCGCTGCGCGCCGAATTGACACGCCTGCATGTGGCCGAAACGGTGTATCCGGATACGCTTCGCCTGGAGCAGAACGGCCTGCCCGGACACTTCACCCCCTGGCCGGCTTGGCGATTCGAGAGCGGACGCTGTCAGCAGGTATTGCTGGATCATTTTCAAACCCTGACGCTGGACGGCTTCGGGCTGCGTGACCGAAATCTGGCCATGCGCGCAGCCGGGGCTTTGCTCCAGTATGTGCGCGAGACGACCCCTTCGGCGCTGGAGCTGTTGAAGCGCCTGCGATACTATCACCTGGGCGAGTTCATGATCCTGGATGCAGCCACGCGCCGCAATCTGGAGCTGACCGAGGCGCTGCGCCCCGGTCGGCGAGGCGAGAGCTACGGCTCACTGCTCTGGGTGCTGGATCGCACGGTCACGCCGATGGGCAAGCGCCTGCTGCGACGCTGGATCGGGCAGCCTCTGCTGGATGTGGCGGCGATCCGGGCGCGCCAGGAGGGGGTGCAACGCTTTTTCGAGAACGGGATGCTGCGCGCCGAACTGCGTGCCGCTCTGAAGCCCATCGGCGATCTGGAACGCCTGACCAATCGCGTGCTGGCCGGACATGCTCAGCCGCGCGACCTGGTGGCGCTGCGCGAAATTCTGCGCCAGTTACCCAGGGTGATCCAGGTGCTGGGGGGGAACACCCCTCGCCTTCATGCCTGCCAGGACGAATACGCGCTGCTCCAGGCCGCCATCGCCGACGATCCGCCGGCCACGCTGCAGAATACGGGCATCATCCGCCCTGGTTATTCCGCGGAGCTGGATGAGGTGATCCGCGCTTCTCAGCACGCCCGCGACTGGATTGCGAACCTGGAGCAGGTGGAGCGGGAACGCACCGGGATCAAGACCTTGAAGGTGGGGTATAACAAAGTTTTTGGCTATTACATTGAAATCTCGCGGGCGGCTGCCTCCCAGGCGCCGCCGGAGTACATCCGCAAGCAGACGCTGGTCAATGCCGAGCGTTTTATCACGCCGCAGATGAAAGAGTATGAGGCCCTGGTGTTGAACGCCGAGGAGCGCATTCACGAGATCGAGCTGCGCCTTTTCCGCCAGGTATGCGCGGAGATCGCCAAAAGCGCGCCCCGCCTGATGGAAACCGCCCAGACGCTGGCCGAGCTGGATGTGTTGGCCGCCCTGGCCGAGGTGGCCGCGGTGAATGGCTATGTTCGCCCGCAGGTGGTGGAGGAGCCGGTGCTGGAAATTCGCCAGGGACGGCACCCGGTGGTGGAGCAAACGCTGGAAGGGGAGCGCTTCGTCCCCAACGATCTGATCTTCGAGCCGGGGGAGGTGATCCGCATCATCACCGGGCCAAACATGAGCGGCAAATCCACTTACCTGCGTCAGGCGGCGCTGATCGTCTTGATGGCGCAGATGGGCTCCTTCGTCCCGGCGCAGGCGGCGCGCATCGGGATCGTGGATCGCATCTTCACCCGCATTGGCGCGCAGGATGAAATCCACGCCGGGCAATCTACCTTCATGGTGGAAATGGTCGAAACGGCCAACATTCTGCACCATGCGACCCCGCGCAGCCTGCTCATCCTGGATGAGATCGGGCGCGGTACGAGTACGTATGATGGGCTGGCGATCGCCTGGGCGGTGGTGGAGTATATTCACAACCATCCAGGGCTGCGAGCCAAGACGCTCTTCGCCACCCATTATCACGAGCTAACGCAACTGGCCGATTTGCTGCCCGGCGTGCGAAACTACAATGTGGCCGTGAGCGAGGCGGATGGCAGGGTCGTGTTCCTGCATCACATTGTGCCCGGCGGCACCGACAAGTCCTATGGCATTCACGTTGCCCAGCTTGCCGGCCTGCCGCAGCCGGTCATCCAGCGCGCCAATCAGATTCTGGCAGAGCTGGAACGCACTTCCGGGCGCGCCGTGCGCATGGATTCCTTCCTGCCTCAGCAACTTTCCCTGTTCCCGGAAACCAACCCGCTGCTGGAAGAGTTGAAATCGCTGGATTTGAATAACCTCTCCCCGATTGAAGCGCTGATGAAACTTTATGAATGGCAGCGGAAATTCCTGCCGCGAGGTTAGACTGCGGACGGCGGACGGCAGACCGCGGGGGGATGATGGACGATGCGAGAGGCAGACCGTCAACAAATCGGGGAACGAATACAGACCGCGGACGGCGGACGGCAGAGCGCGGGGGAAGATGACGATGCGGGAGGCAGACCGTCAACGAATCGGGGAACGAATAAACGAATGGCGACTGCGGACGGCAGACGGCAGACGGCAGGGGGACGGTGGATGGTGATGGGGAGGGCTTTCCAGCAAGGTGGACCGTCAACGAATCGGGGAACGAATAAACGAATACAGACCGCGGACGGCAGACCGCGGGGGGATGATGGACGATGCGGGAGGCAGACCGTCAACGAATGGGGAACGAATACAGACCGCGGACGGCGGACGGCAGACCGCGGGGGAAGATGGACGATGCGAGAGGCAGACCGTCAACGAATGGGGAACGAATACAGACCGCGGACGGCGGACGGCAGACCGCGGGAGGACGGTGGACGGTGATGGGGCGGGCTTTCCAGCAAGGTGAACCGTCAACGAATCGGGAACGAATAAACGAATGGTGACTGCGGACGGCGGACGGCAGACCGCGGGGGGACGGTGGACGGTGATGGGGCGGGCTTTTCAGCAAGGTGGGCCGCCAACGAATGGGGAACGAATAAACGAATGGCGACTGCGGACGGCAGACGGCCGTAGGGCGGGCTTTTCAGCCCGTCGGGAAGGCAGATCGCTGCAGGACAGGCTTTCCAGCCTGTCAGCGAAGGACAAGCCATGAACGCACCGGGGCAGAAAGGGAATCTTCCAGGAAGGGAAGTTTTCGTAATTACCTACCAACTGCCCACCAACCATCCATACTTTGTCATTGCGAGCCGCCGCAGGCGGCGAAGCAATCCCCATATCGGCCAGGAGATTGCTTCGCTACGCTCGCAATGACAAGAGTTAGAGAGTTCTTCATCGCTTAGGGTAGGCAGTTACAAGTTTTCTCTCTTTGTGCCTCTGATGCGGCGAATTCGCGTGGGGTGCGCTCAAAACGTGATACAATCGGAGCACCGTTCTCGCGCTGACTTCCTGTCCCAATCGGTCAGAAGAGAGGTGCGAGGCCGATAGATTTTTGTTTGGAGGAAAGTATGAGCAAGACAAACGAGAGCCGCGTGGTCACCGATGGGCAGGTGGTCAGCCTGGAGTATACGCTGACCGTGGATGGCGAAGTCATTGACTCTTCAGAAGGCCACGGCCCGATTGAGTTTATCCAGGGCATGGGGAATATCATCCCCGGTCTGGAGAAGGAACTCTATGGAATGAAAGTGGGCGAGAGCAAATCCGTCGTTGTTCCCCCGGAAGATGGTTACGGCGAAGTGGACCCGGATGCTTTCCAGGATTTCCCGCGCGAGGCGTTTTCGCAATCCATTCCCTTAGAGCCGGGGGTGACGCTGCGTTTTCAGGACGAAGCCGGCAATTCTCATCTGGCCGTGATTGATTCCGTCACCGACGATACGGTGCGGGTGGATTTCAACCATCCGCTGGCCGGCAAAGAGCTACACTTTGAGGTCAAGGTGGTAGGTCTGCGGGATGCCACGGATGAAGAACTGATGCACGGACATGTGCACGGAAGCGGCACCCACGACTGAAATTCGCTGAGTTCTCACACCCCATGCATCCTTCCAATCCGTCGCTACGGACGAGAGGGCTGCGTTTTGGGAGGCGATTCGCCTCGGAGAGACGGAGAAGGTGCTCGATTTGCTGGAGAAAGATCCTCGCCTGCTACACACAGTGAACGAGGCGAGGATCTCTCCTGTGGTCTTGGCAGCTTACCATGGGCACAGGGAACTGGCTGAGCGTCTGGCGGATCGCAAGGTCGTCTTGAACATCCTTGAAGCCGTAGCCTGTGGACGAGTCAGTACCCTGATGTATCTTCTGGCTCGCGATCCGGCATTGATGGAAGCCTGTCAGGGCGATGGCTGGCATCCGCTGGCATTAGCCTGCCTGTTTCATCAGGTGGAGGTAGTGAAATATCTGCTGCGTGGGGGCGCCGCCGTCAATGCCCCGACGCGTAACGCAGAAAAATGGACGCCTCTTCATATCGCCGTGAGCGTGCGCGATCGGGAAATTGTGCGTTTGCTTCTCAACCATGACGCCGATCCGAACGTGCGCGCCCAAAACGGCTATACGCCCGTACATCTTGCGGCCCGAAGTTTAGAAAATCCTTTCAACAGGAGGTATTCAATGAGAGCACGCTGGTTGTCGTTCCTCGTTCTCCTTTTTCTATTGGCCCTGCTTTTCAGGCCGTTTGCTGTGGCGCGTGCGCTCGATCCCCGCAGCGGAGAACGTGTGGTGATCGCAGCGGGCGAAGTGGTGAAAGATGATCTGTACGTGGCTGCCAGTGAGCTGGTCATCGAGGGCGAGGTGGACGGAGATGTCTATTTCATGGGGAGCACGCTCACGATCACGGGGAAGGTCACTGGAGATGTGAACGCTTTTGGGGGAGCCATTCTCCTCAAGGGGGCAATCGGCGATGATCTTCGTTTCTTCGGAGCAGTGACTGCTATGGAGGAGGGCGCCCGCGTGGGTGGTGATCTGATCGCTTTTGGCGGGGGCCTGAATGTGCGAGCGGGGAGCACGATTGGGCAAGATCTCGTGTTCTACGGCGGCCAGGCCTACCTGGGTGGTGAAGTTGGGCGAAATGTACGCCTCGGTGTCAATGACGTCATGTTAGCCGGTCATGTTCATGGAAATGCTGATCTCAGTGTGATAGGGGAAAGAGGCGCCTCCAGCACACCTCCCATTTTTGGCCCGATGCCGGTGGAAATGCCCTCGCTCCCCGGTGGTTTGACGCTCGATCCCTCCGCCCGCGTGGACGGCGATTTGAAGTATCAGGCCGTCTCACCCCTGGCCGATGTGGAGCGCAATGTTGGCGGCAAAGTGGAATACGTTCCTTTTGAAAGCACTCAGGAGACAAAAACGCAAACCGCTTTCGACGCCTGGTTGAATGCGCTGCGTTCCCTGGTGACGCTGATGCTCTTTGGGGCGCTCTTTGCGGCTGCAACGCCCGGCTTTCTGCAGCAAAGCGCGACAAAGATTCGTGAGCAATTCTGGCCTTCGCTGGGGTGGGGCGTCCTGGCCTATGCCATATTCTTCTTCCTGTTGCTGGGGTTGTTCGTGTTGATGATCCTGGCCGGGGTGTTCTTCGGCATTCTGACGTTGGGGAGCATCAGCGCGCTCGTGATCACAGGAGGTCTGCTGCTCATCCTGGTCTCGATCTTCGTCTTCGTTTTCGTCACTGCCTATTTGACAAAGATCGTTGTGGGCTGGGAATTGGGGAACTGGCTGGTGAATCGCTTCCTGCCCCAGTGGAGCGGACAGCGTTATGCGCCGCTTGTGGGAGTGTTCCTGTTCGGGCTGGTGCTGCAAGTGCCTTATCTGGGTTTTGTGTTGGAACTGGCGGCGCTCTTTATCGGCCTTGGGGCGTTATGGCTCGTCGTTCGCCCTGGCGCTCGGCCTCTGCGCGCGACGCCTTGAGAACAGGCGGAGCAGGTCCCTGACGAGGGAATTGCGCTGGACGGAAAATTGAAGCTGTCGCAGGACGACCGGGTGCGCTTCGCGGAGGGTAGCTGTTTAGTTGTCCGAGTAGCGCCGGGCGTCCTCGATAGCTTTCTTTTCGTTGACGAAAGGCAGGAGGATCAGCCCCATGATGAAGAAGAAGATCAGGGAAAGGATGGCCGGACGCAGGCTACCGCTGAGCTGGTTCACCAGGCCGAAAAGGAGTGGCCCGGTCCAGGACGTGCCGCGTTCGCTGACTTCGTAGAAGGCGTAGAATTCGGCTTCTTTCCCTTCGGGGATCATCTGGGCGAACAGGCTGCGGCTGATGGCCTGCGATCCACCCATGACCAGCGCAATCGCAGCGCCCAGAATCCAGAACTCCAGAATGCGGGATTCGCCTTTCAGTCCGCCGTATCCGTAAATGACCACCGCCGCCCAGATGACCAGGCTGATGATAATCGAGCGCTTCGCCCCGACCCAGCCGGCCAGCTTCCCCCAGAAGAGCGCTCCGAAGAAGGCAACAAACTGGATCATCAGGATCACCATGGTCAGGGTGGATTGATCCACCTCCAGCCCCCCTCGGGCCAGCGGCGCGGCCGCGAAGGTCGCAGAGACGGCGATCACTGTCTGGATGCCATCGTTGTAAAGAAAATAGGCCAGCAGGAACTTGAGGGTTTCGGGGAAATGTTTCAGTTCCCGGAGCGTTTGCCCCAATTGTTTGAAGCCAATGCTGAAATAAGTTTCCCCCAGTGGCAGCGTGCGCCGCGGATGACGGGAGCGTAAGCGTGCCCAGGTGACATTGGAGAAAACCAGCCACCACGCCCCGGCCGAGGCCAGGTTGATGCGAATGGCCAGGCCGGTCGGGATGCCCAATCGCTCACGCATCAGGTAGAAGATCAGGTTAAAGACCAGAAGCAATCCGCCGCCCAGATAGCCCATTGCCCAACCGTAGGAGGAAACAGCGTCGCGCTGATCTTCGCTGGCAATGTCTGGGAGATAGGAGTTATAAAAGACAATGGAGGCCCCAAAGGCCAGGTTTGCCAGAATGAAAAGTAGCCCTCCCAGCCACCAGAGCGGTTGGGTGACGAAGAAGAACAAGATGGTGGCAACGGCGCCAATGGTGGCAAAGATTTGCATCATGCGTTTGCGGATGTGGGAATAATCCGCAATGGCGCCGAGGATGGGTAAAAACAGCACCTGTAACCCTACCGAGAGGGAGACACAATAGGGCAGGAATGAATCCGGAGCAATCGGGATGCCGAGAAGACGAGCCATACCATCTGGATAGGCTTTGGCGGCCTCCGCGGTGATCGAAGCCAGGTAGGGGCCAAGAAAAACAGTGCCAACAGTGGTACTGAATGCACTGTTGGCCCAATCGTACATTGCCCAGCCAAAGATTTCACGTTTGTCGTTCACCGGAACGGAGAGAGAGGTGGCGGATACGGTCATAATCCCTCAAAAAAGGTTGAGTTTGTGATAGACGGATGGTGGAACAGGCGATAGTCAGTTGACCACAGGGAACCAGGGAGTGAAGGCGAGACGCTGAAATAAAAAAGTGGGCGCGAAGGGACTCGAACCCCTGACCTCATCAATGTGAGTGATGCGCTCTAACCAGCTGAGCTACGCGCCCAAAGACAGGTGCGATTATAGTCGGGAACAGAGAATTTGACAAGGGAGAAAATTCGTGGTAAAAATAGGGCACAACCTTGCGGGTGTAGTTCAGTGGTAGAACGTGTGCTTCCCAAGCACAATGTCGTGGGTTCGAATCCCATCACCCGCTCTCGACAGGCACCTCTTCAGAGAGGTGCCTTTTCCTTTTCTGTAAGGTTACTGTCATGTATAATAACTATTGAAGCAGTAAAATACAGGCAGAGAGGTACTTATGGAACCAAAGGCTACTGTACTGTATGTGGAAGACAATCTGGAAAATCGAATGCTGATTCGGCGGGTGCTGGAGGCGGATGGGTTTCGGGTGATTCTGGCATCGGGTGCGGCCGAGGCGCTGCAAGTTTTGCAACATGAAAAACCCCAATTGATTTTGATAGATGTGAGTATGCCAGAGGTGGATGGTTATACTCTCACCCGGCAGATCAAAGGGCTTGCAGGCTTTGAACGAGTCCCGATTATTGCTCTCACGGCCAACGTCATGCGCGGGGAGAAAGAACGGGCCCTCCAGGCTGGGTGTGATGGTTATATTCCGAAGCCTGTGGATATTGACATACTTACCCAGCAGATCGAGTCCTTCCTTCATCGTTGAGGAAATCTATGAGCGCTCCATCTCGACCAACCCCTGAAACACAACCTGTGCGCAAGCCAGTGTTACCGAAAGATGCCGTTGTACTGGTGGTAGAAGATAATGTGTCCAACTTTGTGCTGATTGCACGCATGTTGGGCTTTATGGGCATTCGCTGCGAATGGAAAACCTCCGGTTATGAAGTCGTAGAATATGCCGATACCCTGCCTCGCATAGACCTTATCCTGATGGATATCCGCCTGCCTTATGAAGACGGATATGGGGCCTTGAAGAAGATTCGCTCCTCCGAGCGCCTGAAGCATATCCCGGTGGTCGCGGTCACGGCGGAAGCCAGTCTGGAGCAGATGAACAAAGCAAAACAGGCAGGATTTGATGGTTTTATCGGCAAACCGCTGGACCCGGATCGTTTTCCCGATCAAATCCGTCGTATTCTGGCCGGTGAAGCCGTTTGGGAAATGAGCTGAGTGGTGAATTATGGAAAGTCTATCCTCTCCTTTGCGTTTTCGACATAGCCTTTCGCGATCGCTGGCGTTGGTTCTGGTAGCGTTGAGCTTTATACCGATGCTCATCATGGGAGGGGCTGCCTACCTGCGAGCGCGGGCGCTGCTCTCTCGCCAGGCGATTTCCCAGATGGAAAGTTCCGTGACAACGCAGATGGAAGGGGTACAGGAGCTGGCTCACATTCGCCTGATCCGCCTGGATCGTTTGATCCTTCGACCGGACACCCATGCCTTATTATATGAACGCGCCTTTCACGTTAACCGTCTTTCTCCAGATTATGCACAGGTGCGCCTGGAAATTGTGGAGGCATTCAACGCCATCAATCGGGAAGGCCACCTGTTCCATCATTTCTTCTTGCTGAATCCTCGGGGACAGGTCGTACTGGCATCCAATGGAGCATGGGAAGGGCTGACCCTGGACGAAACGCGGGCCTCCTTTCTGCTACAGCAAGATCACGCCACCTTTGCTCTTTACGATTTGCGCCCTCTCTATCCGCAGGAACTTGCCCTTTATAGCATTGTGCAGATGTACACAGAGAGCGGTTCGTTGCTTGGCGTGGTGGTCGGGGTCTCCGAAGCGCCCTCGATAGAGGAAATTTTTAATTCCATTCAACGCTTGAATCCGCAGGCACGGGTTTACCTGCTCAATCATGAAGGCCTCTTCTTGCAACTGGATCCTGTTACCCGTACCATCCAGCCTTTTACTCCTTTCCCAGGGCAAAAGGCTCAACTCGAAGGCCTGTTCCAACGCTGGCAGGAGCAGAAAGAAGCTGCAGCCTCAACGGTAGAGTACGAGACGGGTGAAGGGGAGCGGTTGATAGCTCATCTGCGCTGGGTGCCTGATCTTCACAGCGTGATCGCGCTGGAAATTCCGCAAAGTGTGCTTTTCCGTGATCTGAACAGCCTGGTTCCCTTCACCGTTTTGCTTTTCCTTGCTGTGGCTTTTGTGAACAGTCTGGTCCTTTCAGGCATTTCACGTCGCCTGGTATCCCCTCTGCTTTCACTGGCCGAAACGGCCCGTTTCTTTGCGGAGGGGGATTTCCGTGTGCGGTCACCGCTTGATCGCCGAGAGGATGAGATTGGTTTTCTGGCGGTCTCCTTCAACCGCATGGCTGACGAGCTAAGCGCTTTTTACCGAAGACTGGAATTGCAAATTGAAAAACGCACTCGTCAGGTACAAACGGCGGCGGAGGTTGCGCAAAGTCTGGCAGTGGCAACGGACCTGAACGATTTGCTCAACCGAACGGTTCGGTTGATCGTCGAACGCTTTCAGTTTTATCATGCAGGCATTTTCCTGTTGGATGAAAGCAGACGCTACGCCATCCTGCGCGCTGCCTATAGTCCAGCGGCAGAGGCGCTTCTCCGCCGCGGACATCGTCTGGAAGTAGGCTCGGCCTCGATTGTGGGATGGGTGGCGGCCAATCGCCGGCCGCGGGCCGTTTCGGATGTGACGGAGGATCCGTTGCACTTGAAGAACGAACTCTTGCCCGAAACCCGAGCCGAGGCGGCAATCCCGATCCTGGCAGGGGATTCCCTCCTGGGGGTTCTTGATGTACAAAGTACACAGGCCGAGCGCTTTGACGGAGAAACCTTACTCACCTTGCAAACGCTTGCCAATCAGCTTGCGTATGCCATCCAGAATGTGGGGCAGGTGGAAACGATTCAGATGGGTTTCCGCGAAATTCAACGCCTCTACCAGGTCACACGTAGACTCCTGGATGCCGGCACGCCCCAGCAGGCTCTGGAGAGCGGATTGCAGGCATTACGACAGATGCCCTATGGGTTGTTGATTCTGGAGGAAGAGAAGGGGGCGTTCCGCCCGAGCGTGGCGCAGCTTCCCTCGCAGGTTGAGCTTCCTGTGCCGGAATTCTCTTTGTCTTCTCAGGAAATCCTCCCCCTTTTGGCTCAAGGACCCTTCCTGGTGGATGGAAAGCACCTTTCCACATTGCCTGCTGCGCTGAATCGCTGGTTGAGCACCTATGCTCCTTCTCAAGTGGGCCTGCTCGCGCTGTGGGAGGGTGAACAGCCGAAGATGCTCTTTGTCCTGTTCGCTGTGCCCCCTGCGGTCCTTTCGCCGATCTCTTTGCAATCCTACGCGGCATTTGTGGACTTGCTGAGCCTTATCCTGGCGAGGTTGCAGGGCCTGAAAGAGGTGGAGCGCCGGCTCAGGGAGCAGGAAGCACTGGCTGAACTGGGCCGCTCCCTCGCCACGGCCAGCAATATGATGACGATTTGTTCTCGGTTGCATGAACAGGTTCGTCGCATTATCGGTGAGTATGCTTTCCTGGTGGCCTTATATGATCCCCAAACGGATTCAATAGAAATTCCTTACCGTTACTCGGAGGGGGAAATCATTTCCTCCACGGAGCCTTTTCCCCTTGGAGAAGGCCTGACCTCGATCTTGATCCACTCCAGGCAACCGTTGTTACTGGTAGAAAATACGGAGTATGAGGCCGCACGGCTGGGAGCGAAAATCGTTGGCAAAGCAGCAAAGTCCTGGATGGGTGTACCGATCCTTGTTCAGAATCAAGCCATCGGTGCCTTGATCGTCCAGGACCTGGAGCGGGAGCGCCAGTTTGACGAGGAGGATGTGCGCTTCCTCACGGCAATTGCCTCACAGGCTGGAGGGTTGCTGTACAATGTCCGCATCCTGGAAGAAACTCGAAAACGGGCGCTACAGATAGAAACTGCCGCAGAAATTGCACGCGACATCAGCACCGCGTTGAACCTGGACGAGTTACTTAAAAAAGCGGTAGATTTAATCCGTGAGCGCTTTGATTTTTACCATGCAGCCGTGTTTTTGCTTGACGAAAATAGAGAATATGCAGTTATCCGTGAGGCCACCGGAGAGGCGGGTGCCCAGCTCAAGCGTCAGGGACATAAACTGGCGGTCGGTTCAAAGTCCATCGTAGGATATGTCAGCAGCCGAGGGGAACCTCTGGTTGTCAATGACACCACGCGGGATGCTACCTATTACCCGAATCCCTTGCTGCCAGAAACACGGGCCGAGGCAGCCCTTCCCCTGCGGGTAGGAGAGCGAATTCTGGGTGTACTGGATGTGCAAAGTACAAAGCCCTATACCTTCGATGAAGACAGCCTGCGCACTTTGCGCATTCTGGCGGATCAGCTTGCGATTGCCGTTTTGAACGCCGAACTCTTTGCTGCCGCCCAGGAAACCCTGGCCCAACAGCGTTTGCTGCATCATGTGACCAGTGCTGCAGCCGCCGCAAGCACCCTGGAAGAGGCCTTGCAAAGTGCTGTGCAAGGGATTCAGGTGACATTGGGCGGAGATCGGGTGAGCATTTTCCTGCTCAGCAAGGACAGGAAAATGCTGGAAATGAGCGCTTTTGCCGGATATTCAGAAGAGGCCCGCAATACCCGCATCCCGGTTTCCTCCGGCATTACCGGCTGGGTGGTACAGAATCGTCAGCCGTTACGGGTGGACGATGTCAGCGCAGACCCACGCTATATTCAGGTCAGCCCGGAAGTGCGCTCCGAACTGGCGGTACCTTTGATCTATCGCGGAGAAGTATTGGGCGTCTTAAATGTGGAGAGTGATCGTCCCAATGCCTACAGTGAAAGTGATGAAGAAATGCTAAGCACCCTGGCCGGGAGCCTGGCGGCTATTATCGCCAACGCTCGCTTGCTTGAGCAATTGCGGCGCCAGATGGAGCGGCAGCGCTTGCTGCTGGACATTACCGGCAAAATTCGCCGCTCCAGTGACCTGGATTCCATTCTCAGGACGACAGCAGGGGAATTGCTCCGCGCCATGCGCGCCTCCCATGCAGAAGTCAGGCTCCTGTTACAGCCTGAGCAATCCCCTGAAGATGGAGGTGAACGATGAGCACCCTGACAGCATGGTGGGAAAATCTAACCCGGCGTGTGGGGGAACATGCCATTTTGCTGGCACTCCTCCCCTCCCAACTGATCGCCAATCTGGGGCTCCTCCCAGGACTTTACTTTGTGCAGATCAATGCAGAAATTGACCCGTTGCGTTTCCGCCAGGCGGTCTCTTTCCTTTTATTCACGCTGGTTATCGGCTATGGGATTCTCATCACAACCGTGCTCTTTCTCACCCGTCATGCGCGGGCGCGCCTGCGCGTTTTCGCCGAGAGGGGGGAACCAGGGGGGGCCTCATCCGAGGAAGCCAGAGCCTGGGAAGAGATTACTTCCATTGAGTGGAAATACGCACTGGCCGCAGGAACGGTCATGTTGTTCGTTAATACCCTCCCCCTCCTCGTTTATGAGAACCTGGTCCTTCGATTAGGTTATAAACAGATTGTTTATACCCTGATTGGCGCGCTGATCGTCGCTGGGGGAGGTCTGGTCTTGAATACGGCGCTGTTTGAGCTTTTCCTGACCCCGGTGCGCAAGGTGCTCACTCCCCATTCGTTTGAGACCCAGATCGCTTCGTTTCGAGGACTGTCACTCCAGATGCGGTTCCTGGTGCTTTCGCTCACCGTCACACTGGTCAGCGTTGCGCTGGTGGCCCCCATTGGCTATCGCCAGACCTATCGGGTGCTCTTCGAAGCCGTTAGCTCGATACAGGTTCTGCAAGAGTTACAGGCCCGTTCCCTGGGGGTAGCAGTAGCTGCTCTTTTGTTGGGACTGGGACTGGCATTTGTCGTCAGTCGTTCTCTGAACCTTTCCCTGCAGGGGTTGCTGGATACAGTGGAAAAAGTTGAAGCAGGGAACTGGTCAGAACGGGCGCCGGTTGCGGGGGCGGATGATGTTGGAAAACTCGCCATTTATTTCAATCGTATGCTCGAACGCCTGGAATCTCTCCAGAAAAACCTGGAACAGGAAGTAACCCGTCGAACGACCCAGTGGAGAGCCACGTTGCAGGTCACTCAGGCGGTCAGCTCCATCCTGGATCCCGATCAATTGATGGAGCAGGTTGTCCGACTGATCAGCGAACAATTTGGCTATTATTATGTGGCGATCTTTCTGATAGATGAAAGCGGAGAATGGGCGGAGCTGAAACATGCCACCGGTGAAGCGGGCAGGTTACTCCGTCAACAGGGACATCGGCTACCCGTCGCCGGGAAAAGCATGGTAGGCGCTGCCATTCGCCTGCGACAGGCGCGGATCGCTCTGGATGTGGGCGCGGAGACAGTGCGCTTTGATAACCCCTTACTCCCCTATACCCGATCCGAAATTGCGCTGCCCCTCATGGTGGGCGGCGAAGTTTTGGGCGCCCTGGATGCTCAGTCCACCCAGGAAGCCGCTTTCAGCGAGGCGGATATCGAGACCCTGCAGGCGATGGCCAACCAGGTTGCGATTGCATTGCAAAATGCGCGTTTGTTCCGGGAAATGCAGCAGAGTTTACAAGAGCTACGGGCGCTGCAGCGGCAGTATGTCCGTCAGGGGTGGAGCGATTTGCTGAGAGCTGGGGAAATTCGCTGGGAGGCCGGAGAAGCCTCCACACAGGCTCCTTCTGTTGTGCGCATACCGCTTCCGTTGCGCGGGGAAGCGGTCGGGGAGATCTCACTCCAGGGCGATCTGGAATGGGGAGATGAGGAAAAAGAATGGCTGGAAACCCTGGCCTCTCAGGCTGCGCTGGCGCTGGAAAGCGCGCGCCTGTTGGAAGAGAGCGCCCGCCGGGCAGAACTGGAACGTATCGCCACCCAGATTGTGCAGCGCACCCGCAGCACGCTGGAAACCCAGACCATTCTCCGCACGGCCGCCCGTGAACTCCAACGTCTGCTGCGTCTGCCAGAAGTTGTCCTGCATTTTGGCCCTCCACCACAGCGGCAAAAGTGATTGGGTGAGGATGAACATGGAAATTCAAGCACGAAAGTCTTATGTCAGGCTCATTCTGGGAATTGCCATTCTGGCTTCGTTGGCCTTGCTGGGAAATTATGCCTTTGCCTTCTCTTCTACCAGGGCATGGCAAATGGAGGTAATGGCGCTCCACGTTCTGGTTTTGCTGGGAGTGTACCTGGGCCTTTGGGCTGCGGTTGGACATCCTCGCATTCAGAGCCATCGGCAGATTTCCAGGATCGTCTGGATTGCAATCGTCGCTACTGAATTCTCTTTTACTGGCGCGTCTTTTACCGTTTCTGGGCTGGAAGTTTTTTATTCTTTGATGCTGTTGTTTTTAATCAGCGTTGCGGTTCGCCCTCCTGCATTGACAGAAGGCGAATATCCCTGGGCAGTGATCTCAGCCCTCACCGCCGCGGCGCTCATTTTGCTCCCCCTGACCCTTCCACTGTCTTACCGTTTCCCTCTCCCAGCTTCTACGACCTTCGCCGTCTATCTTTTCCTCGGAACAGCGCTGTTTGCTTATCTTTTGTTTGGTGCTTTTTTGCCGTTTGGCCGGCGTGTGCGGCTGGTCCTGCTCGTTGTCTTTGTCAGCCTGATTTCCGTTGCTGTCATCGCTACGCTGGCTAATAATATCATCACGGATACTCTACGCACAGCAGGGGATACTACACTCCAGGGCGCGGCCACCCAGCTTGGCTCCCAACTTGAGGACTATCTTCTCAACAACCTGGAAATTGTGCGTTCTCAGGCCCAACTGCCCATTTTGCGGAACTACCTGCTGGAAGGGGAACAACCTTCTGACCAGCGCAGGGTTACGTTCCTCGAGGTGGGACAAACGCTTCTTTCGTTCCAATCCCGCAATCCCTCTCACATCCTTTCGTATGGGTTGCTGAATGCGAAGGGAATTGTAGTCGCCGATACGGTCAACCGTTACGTGGGATCCGATGAAAGCGCCGAGGAATATTTCCGTCGGGCGATGCTGGGCATTCCCAATGTCTCGGATCTTCGTTACCGTGGATCGCCGCTCCAATGGACGCTGGCTTTTGCTGCCCCCGTCCGGGCCGCAGATGGCCACCCCATTGGCGTGCTGCGCTTCTGGTTATCTCCTGGTGCGATCCAGCAAATCGTGTTAGCGAACAACGGCCTGGTGGGAGAAGGCTCTGCCGGGATGGTTGTGGATGAGAATGGGATGATCCTTGCTAAGGGAGATTATGCGCTGATCGGATATTTCACGACTCCACCCGATCCAGCCACGCTGGAAACCCTGCGCACTGCCCGACGCTTTTTGCCGGATGCGCCCATCCAGATTGCTCCAATGGCGGGACTGGCGGAGGGGTTGAGAGACTTGCAGAAAACGCCGTTCTTTGACGTGGAGGTCAAAATTCCAGGCATTACGCCGCATCGAGAGCGCATGGCTGCACGTCGCCTCAGTGTTCTGCCCTGGAAAGTAGTCTATTCTCAGAATGAGACTTTCTTTACCCGGCCCCTGCGTGTACAGCGTAACCGACTCCTTTTTAGTAGTGTACTTCTGACGCTTGGGATGGCCCTTTTAGGGAGTCTGGCGGTCATCGGCATTGTACGACCGTTGCGAGAGATGGTAAAAGCGGCCCAAAAATTGCAGCAAGGGGAATTGAATGTTACCCTTCCCATTCACAATCGCGATGAAAGCGGTATTCTGGCCCAGGCTTTCCAGTTGATGATTGACAACACGCGCGAGTTACTGACCAACCTGGAGGCTCGCGTTCGAGAGCGCACCGCAGAACTTGCCGAGCGTTCGTCCTATCTCCAGGCAGCGGCCGAGGTGGGACGGTTGATCTTTACCCTGCGCGATCCCCAGGTACTGATGTCGCGAGTGGTCGAGGTGGTGCGTGCGCGTTTCGGTCTGTACTATGTGGGGTTGTTTGAGGTGGATGGGAGCGGCGAATGGGCCGTGCTGCGCGCCGGTAGCGGAGAGGCTGGAAAAGCCATGCTGGCGCGTGGTCATCGGATTCGCGTCGGAAGTGGCATGATCGGCTGGAGCATTGTCCATAATCAGCCGCGCATCGCTCAACAGGCGGAGCTGGATGCAGTGCGCCTGCGCACGCCCGAACTTCCCGAGACTCGCTCCGAAGCCGCGCTACCCTTGCGCACCCGCAGCGGTGTCCTCGGCGCCTTAACCATCCAGAGCGATCGCCCCAATGCTTTCAACGCGGATAACCTTGCCGTCTTCCAGGTGCTCGCTGATTTGATTGCCAGCGCGCTCGAAAATGCTCATTTGTATGCGGAGATGCAAAGTACGCTTCGTAGCCTGGAGCATGTTTTCGGCGAGCGTGTGCGCAGAACCCTGGAAGAATATTTCCATGTTCACAAGAGCCTGACCTATCGCAGCGATGGGACGCAGGTCTGGGAGGACCCGCTGGCCTGGTACCCGGAGATGGAAGAGGCCATTCGTCTGCAGCAACCTGTCGCTGGCGCGCAGATTCCCTACGGTCCGCAGCAGATTTATCCCCTGGCCATCCCGCTCATCCTCCGCGATCAGGTGGCCGGCGTGCTGCGCACGTACAAGCCCGCTGAAAAGGGGCCATGGAGCGAGCAGGAAATTGAGGTGTTAAACAACATTGTCCAGCAACTTGCGTTGACGCTGGAAGCAGCGCAATTGTATGAACAATCGCAGCAGCGGGCCGGCTATGAACGCGTGCTCTCTGAAGTCACCAGCAGGGTTTGGAGCGCGAGCGGCATCGAAGCCATTCTGCAGACCGTAGTCCGTGAATTGGGGCGGGCGTTGAACGCGAGCGAGCTGGAGATCGCGCTGACGGAGGATCACCATGAAGGATAACCTCTCAAATTCCCAGGAATGGCGCGCAAAGTTACTCCAGAGAGTGCTCTGGATTGTTGCATTTGCCGCCTTGCCATCTTTGGTGATAGCCAGCTTAACGACACCCTGGCCCGTTTTCCTGGTCTATCTGCTCATTTATCTGACCATTCTGGCGATCACCATCTTTCCTGTTCCTTACGTTTATCGGGCATGGATTGCCATTTCACTCTCCTATCTCACCGCCTTAGGAAATCTCCTGGAACGGTACTATAGTGGCGGTGTGCTCTCTTTGTTAGCAGCCAATGTTTTAAGCATGCTCTGGCTGGAAACACGTCCTGCGCTGATATTGACAGGTATCGGTCTGGCTCTACCACTTCCTTTCTTCTTGCTTGAATTGCAGGCAGAGGAATTCGCCACAAAATCTATTTTGCACTACGGTATCCTCTGGTATTCCCTGACTTATCTGACCTTATTGACGGTTTTCTCTTCCTTCTGGATTATCCGAACGCTGAATGAGCAGTTTTCTAAAACCCGGCAACAAAAGGATGAACTGGAGCAGATTCGGGCTTCGCTGGAGGAGCAGGTTGCCGAACGTACAGCGGAGCTGGAACAACGCGCCCGCTCTTTGAGCATTGCTGCCGAGGTCACACGCCAGCTTTCTATGGAGCGCGATCTTGCCTCCCTGCTCTCTCTGGCGGTGCGATTGCTGCGGACGCGCTTTGGGCTTCCCCATGCAGGGATTTTCTTGCTGGATGAGACGCGCCGCTATGCCATCCTGCAGACGTATGCTTCCGACGAAGGAGTCCAGGGAGAAGAAGGCTATCGTATTGAAATCGCTTCCAACGTTTTGCTGGGACAACTGGTAGCGCAAAAACGGGCGATCCTCTCGCAGGAACAGGCACAGTTCCTTCCCCCCCTGTTACCCGAAACGCGTGCGGAGCTTCTCCTTCCCTTGCTGAGCCGCGGGGAGGTGCTCGGCGTGCTGGATGTGCGGGCGAAGGATGCCCAGGCCTTTCTCCCGGAGGCCGTGGATGTCTTCCAGGAGATTGCGGATGCAATGGCCATGGCCATCGAGAATGCCCGATTATTTTCCGAAATGCAGCTCGCTTTGCAGCAGCTCCAGGCGATCAGCGGCGCAGAGGTCCGTCAGGCCTGGCGCAAATTTTCTACCCACCCACGGGGGTATCGCTATACGCCGCTGGGCCTGTATCCGTTGGAGCAGGTCGCTCCCTCGGATGGCAGGGAAGGCGTCGAAATCCCGCTGCGCCTGCGAGGCCAGACGGTTGGCGTGCTGCGCCTGAAACGCAAGGCCACAGGGCAGCCCTGGAGTGAGCAGGAGCAGGCCCTGGCGCAGCGAGTCGCCGAACAGGTGGCGCTGGCGCTGGAGAATGCCCGCCTGCTTGAGCAAACCCGTCAACGGGCGGAGCGCGAGCGCATCCTGAGCGAGATCACCGCTCGGGTGCGCGAGACGCTGGATATGGAAACGATCCTGCGCCGCGCTGCCGATGAAACTCGCGCCGCGTTTGCCTTGCCGGAAGTCTTTATCCAGATTTTGCCTGAAGAGACCCTCGAACCTCCGACCGATAGGACCGCAGGTGAGAACCCATGAAAACCCTGTTCCGTCTCCCCACCAACCCCTTTGAGACTGTGGCGCGCCTGGCTCAACTTGGGACCCTGGCTTCTTTGATGGTGCTCTCCGCCTTTGCCCTGCGCAGTGGCGCCTGGCAGTTATGGGGCATTGTGGCCACCACCCTGTTGCTTCTGCTATTGTTAGATTTCAGCATCTTCCTGTCGCGTCAGGGACATTTGATTCTGGCCCTGTGGCTCTTGTTCCTGGGCGGGGAGCTGGCATTCCTGACAGGCGGCGCGTTGATTGCCAACCTGGGATGGATGCTTGGCCTGTCCATTACAGCATTAATTTCTATGATGAGCCTCCTGCTGCTGCCCCAATCTCAACGAATGAAAGCGATTGCTACGGCGCTGGTCACCGCGCTTTTGCTTTTGGGGTTAGATGTCCTCGCACCGGCATATCGTCTGGAATTTCCTGTCGAGAGGCAGGCGTATCTGTTTCTGCTCCTTATGCTGGTGGGGGGTAGTTTCTCCATCTATTATGTTCGTCAGCTCAATCCTTCGCTCCGCGCCCGTCTTCTGACAACGCTCTTCTTCCTGACCCTGGCCCCTTTGGGGCTTTCTGCTTTGATTGCTTCCACGACGCTGGAAACCCGTTTGCGCCAGAATCTTTTTTCTCAGTTGCAGGCGGACGCACAATTAACGGGTCAACAGGTGGATGAATTTTTCGCTTCGACCCTGAACATGGTCAAGGCCCATGCGCAATTGCCGCAGTTTCTGGAGTTCCTGAAAAGTACAGGCCCCAAGCGGGAGGAGATGCTTAGAGAGGTGGACAGCACCCTCCTTACCTTGAGTCGTCAAAACCCGATCTACGTTTTATCGTATGCGTTGCTGGATGAGAACGGAAAAAATGTGGCCGACTCAATTTTCCTGAACATCGGCACGCTGGAAGGGGATAGGGATTACTTTCTTCAACCTGTCCGAACCGGACAGCCCTATGTTTCCCCTGTCAATGCGCGCACGAATCTGATCACCTTTTCCGCCCCGGTCAGAGATGAGCGTGGTCGCGTCCTGGGTGTATTGCGTCTCCACTACAATGCGGCAGTCTTGCAACAGCTCATGGTGAAAGATCGGGGGCTGGCGGGTCCCCAATCCTTTGCCATCCTGGTGGATGAAAATGGGATTATCCTGGCGCATGGCGATGACTCGGCTGCGAATTTCAAACTCCTGGCGCCGTTGCCACAGGATCAATTCAAGGCTTTGCAGGCGGAAGGTCGCCTGCCCTCCGGCACTGCTGAACAACTTTCGCTGAATGTTCCGGCTCTCGTGCCACTGCTGCAAGGCAGTACCACAGGTTTTGCGATCGCGGAAACGCACCCCGCAGGAGGACATCGCGAGATCGTGATCGCTTACCCACTGGACACCCGTCCCTGGAAAGTGTTTTATGCCCAGGATGAACGCGCGTTTTCGACGCCTCTGCGCCGCCAGTTTTTGCTCTTCAGCTTTTTGATTTTTATCGTTAGCGTAGTCGGCGCCATGGTTGCGCTGGTGCTCGCCAATCGTCTTCTCAGCCCGCTCACGTTGCTCACGCAAGCGGCGCAACGGGTGCAACAGGGGGATTTCAGCATCAGGGTCGGGCTCCAGGGCCGGGATGAAACCGGCGTGCTCGCCGACGCTTTCAATACCATGACCGGGTATATTGCTGAGCTAGTCGGTTCGCTGGAGAGGCGCGTGGCGGAACGCACCCGAGAGCTGGAGGAGCGATCCGAAGCCCTGCAGCGCGCCGTCGAGGTTGGAAGCCTGATTGCTTCGACCCTCGATCCCCAACAGCTTGTTCAACAGGCTGTGGAATTGATCCGCGAGCGATTCGGTCTGTACTATGTGGGCCTTTTTGAGCTGGATGGCAGTGGGGAATGGGCGATTCTACGAGCCGGTAGCGGAGAAGCGGGCAAAATCCTCCTGGCACGCGGCCATCGCATTCGCGTGGGGACAGGGATGATCGGCTGGAGCATTGCGCACGATCAACCGCGCATTGCACAACAGGCAGAGCTGGATGAAGTGCGCCTGCGCATCCCCGAACTTTCCCAAACCCGTTCCGAAGCGGCGCTGCCCATCCGTTCCCGTGGACAGGTGCTTGGGGCCCTGAGCATCCAGAGCGATCAACCGAACGCCTTCACCCCTGAGAACCTGGCGATCTTCCAGCTCCTTGCCGAACAATTGGGGATCGCCCTCGATAATGCCTATCTCTTTGCCGAAAGTCAGGCGACGCTGCGCAGCCTGGAGCAAGCCTATGCCGAACGCACGCGTGCCGACTGGCGACAGGCCCTTCTGTCCCTGCGTATGCCGCTTGCCTTCCGCAGCGCAGCGCGAGGCAGCCTGTTTATCGAACCCTTGCAGGCTCCAGATGCACTTCGGGCATTGAGGAACGGGGAGGTCGTCGTCGAAACGGAGTCACCATCATCGGCTGGCCGGTCGTTCATCAATGTCCCCATCCGTATCCGTGGCTACGTGATCGGCCTGCTCCGCACGTATAAACCTGCCGAACGCGGCCCCTGGAGCGAGGAGGAGATCGAGGCCCTGAAAACGATTGCCGAACAGGTGGGGGTGGCACTGGAGGTGGCGCGCCTCTACGGAGATACACAACGACGTGCGGAACGCGAACGATTGCTGGCCGAGATCACCACCAAAATCCGCTCGGTCAGCGATCCGCAGGGAATGATTCAGGTGGCGATGGAGGCCTTGCGCCAGGCGTTGAACGTGAAGGATGTGAAATTTTCCTTTGCTCCCGTTGAAGAAAAGGGCGAGAATGGCAGGTGAGGCTTTATGGCATATGTGATTGCAATCTCGAACGAGAAAGGCGGCGTGGCTAAAACCACAACCGCCATCTCCCTGGGGGCTGCCCTCACGGAACAGGGGTTCAGCGTGCTGCTGATGGACCTCGATCCGCAGGCAAATCTCTCGCTGGGGCTGGGCATAGAGAAGAATGGAGCGCAGATCACCATGGCGAACGTGCTGCTGGACTCACATCCCCTTGCCGAAGCCATCCAGACGACCGAGATCGAGCGCCTCTTCCTGGTGCCTTCCGCCTCCCGGCTTGAGACTGCTGAGCAATCCCTGCCTTTTCGTGGCCATTTCATGACCTTGTTGCGCGAGGCGTTGCAGGCTTTATCTGAAAAGCGTTCTTTTGACTATATCTTGCTGGATTGCCCGCCGGCGCTGGGCAGCCTCACCCTGAACGCGCTGGCGGCAGCGCATCTGCTGATCATTCCCACTCAGCCCGAATTTTTCTCTGCCTATGCCTTGCGAGACATGATGAGCCTGATCCGCCGCGTTCGGGCGGAGGCCAATCCTGAACTGGCCTACCGCATCCTTGTCACCATGATGGATCGGCGCAATCGCGTGCATCGGGAAATTCACGAACAGTTATGCAAGACCTTCGCACAGGGCATTTTCAACACGGTCATCGAGGTAGATACCCGATTGCGAGAAAGCCCGATTGCGGGTTTACCAATCACCCATTACAAGGGAAACAGCCGCTCCGCCCAACAATATCGTGCACTGGCACAGGAGTTAGTGGAATATGTCCAGGAAAAAAGCCTCGCGCGTGGAAAATCTCTTTGAATCGTTACGCCAGAAAGGCGAAGAACCCACCCCGCTTGAAAAGGGGAGAAAGAGGAGCGCTGTAAGCGTTGCCCCAAGGGGGCGCAAAGAAGCAGCGGCGGCATTTTATAGTCTTGAAGTCCCGGTACGTCTGGGAGAACAGGTTCTGGGGCATTTCCAGATCGTAGACGAATCGCCCTTCCCGCCGGAAGGAGAGGAGTATCGCTTTGTTCAGCAGGTGGGTGAACAACTGGCACTGGCGATGGAAAACGTGCGCCTGTTCCAGGAAACGCAGCGTCGGGCTGAGGAAATGAGCCTTTTGAAAGAAATGGGGCGTGAACTGGCCGCCCGACTCGATCTGGAGGGCATCCTGCAGGTGGTTGAGCGCTACATTCAGCGTCTGTTTTCTGTTTCATCGTTCTATCTTGCCATCTATGACGCAGCGACGCAAATGGTCTCGTTTCCTATGGCGGCTGAAGATCATGAGCGTCGTTCCTGGCAATCCCGCAAAGCCGGCAACGGCTTGACCGAGTATGTCATCCGCACCCGCCTTCCCTTATTGCTCAAAAAGGATATGATACCCCAGATTCGGCAAATGGGGGTGGATGTGATTGGAACGCCGGTCGCCTCCTGGTTAGGGGTGCCTCTGCTGCTGGGAGATCGCGTCCTGGGCGTGATTGCGCTCCAGGATGCGCTTCGGCCCAACGCCTTTGACGAGGACGATCAGCGGTTGTTAGAGGCGGTCGCCGGTGATGTGGCGATTGCGCTTCAGAACGCCGAACTTTTCCAGGAGACGAATCGGCGCGCGCTTCAACAGGCTGCCCTGTATTTCTTGAGTACACGCCTGGCCCAGACGCGCGACCTGAAAGAAATCTGCCGCGTCACGGTAGAGATGCTGCGAGAGAGATTAGGATTTGCCTTTGGAGGGATCTTCCTGGTTGACCCTCTCACGGGTGATCGGGTGCTCCAGGCCCAAAGTGGCTGGGAAGAAGCGCCGCAAGACTGGCGCATTCCTCCTGACAAAGGGTTGAGCCGCCTGGCGGTGCAAACCGGGCGCGTCTATTACTGGCCAGATGTCACCCGACATCCGGAATACGTGCCGGGGGTGACAGGGGCGCATACCGAGGCGGATGTGCCAATCATCGTGGGCGAGAAAGCGATCGGCGTGCTCATCGTTGAAGATCCCCGGGTGGACGCTTTCACCGCCGAGCAACTGGAGCTACTGCAGGCAGTGGCCAGTGTTCTGGCCGTGAATATCGAAAATGTGCGCCTGTTGGAGGAAACGCAACGCCGCGCCGAGGAGATCGCTTTTGTGAGCCGCGTGGTTAGCACCATTGCCACCACCCTCGATTTCAGGCAAGCCCTGCAAACCATTGTGCGCGAAATTGTTGAATTTTTACCGGTTGCTCATGGTGGTCTGACACTCTTTGAAGAGGGAAAAGAATTCCTTACAGTTGTTGACGAGCATGGGAAACAACCTCTTCACAGTGTGCTTGGTGTGCGCTTCCCGGTTTCCGAAAATCCGTCTACCCAGGAAGTGATCCGTACTCGTCAGCCGTTATTCATTGAGGATGTCCAGAATGACCCGAGAGTGGATGAGGCCTTGAGGGAGCAATTCCGAAAACGAGGCATTGTCAAACTGGCCATCTTCCCGATCCTGGCCGGGGAAGAGGTCATTGGCACGTTGGGGCTGGATATTCTGGATCCTCAGGTGCGTCTATCGCCTTCCGAAATTGCTCTGGTCCAGAATGTGCTTTCTCAGGTTTCTCTTTCCATCCAGAGGGCGCAACTGTTTGAGCAGGTTCAGGCCTCTCGCGAAGCCCTGCAGCGTCAAAACGAATATCTGGCTGCAGTGGCTGAAATCGGGCGACTGGTGACCTCGGCCCTGGATTTGCCCACCATTTTCAGGCAAGCTGTGAATCTGGTGCGCGATCGCTTCGGGTATTACCATGCGGCAATCTTTGTTGTCGAGGAAACCGGCTTCAATGCCGTTCTGGAGGAGGCCACCGGCGAGGCGGGTGCGGAAATGAAACGGCACAAGCACTCGCTCCCTGTGGGGTCAAAGTCCATCGTCGGAACCGTGACGGCCACAGGCCAGCCGCTGGTGGTGAACGATGTTTCCCAGAACCCGATCCATCGTTTCAACCCTCTTTTGCCGGAAACTCGCGCCGAGGCAGCCTTCCCGCTGCGCGTCGGGCAGCGCGTGATCGGGGTGCTGGATGTACAGTCCACCCAGGTCAATGCGTTCGCTGAAAGCGATGTCACCGCCCTGCAAATGCTCGCCGATCAGATCGCAGTGGCCATTGATAACGCTCGCTCCTACCAGGTGGTACAGGACGCAATACGTGAAATGCGCGAAGCCGATCGCGTGAAGTCCCAGTTCCTGGCGAACATGAGCCATGAGCTACGCACTCCCTTGAATTCCATCATCGGCTTTTCACGCGTTATTTTGAAAGGCATTGACGGCCCCATCACGGAGCTACAGCGGCAAGACCTGACGGCGATTTATAACTCCGGTCAGCATCTGCTGGGGCTGATCAACGATATTCTGGACCTCTCCAAGATCGAGGCCGGTAAGATGGAGCTGGCTTTTGAGGAGGTCAATCTGGTGGACATCATCAACGGAGTGATGTCTACCGCCACAGGGCTGGTCAAGGATAAGCCGATCACCCTCAAGCGCTCTGTGCCGCAAGATTTGCCGACCGTGCGCGCCGATGCCACCCGCATTCGCCAGGTCTTGCTGAACCTGGTTTCCAACGCCGCGAAATTTACAGAGCAGGGAGAGATCGAAGTGTCGGCGAGTGTACAGATGGGGCCGCAGGGTCAGGCCGAAGTGCTGGTCAGCGTGCGAGATACCGGGCCAGGTATCTCGGAGGAGGACCAGCAGAAGCTCTTCCAACCGTTTTCTCAGGTGGATGCTTCCCTCACCCGTAAGACCGGCGGCACCGGCCTCGGCCTGGCGATCTCTGCGCAACTGATTCAGCTCCATGGGGGCAGAATTGGCGTGCATAGCAAGGTAGGGGAGGGCAGCACCTTTTACTTTACGGTGCCTGTTTATCAGAAAACCCCTGTGGCCGCCCCGGACCGACGCCTGATCTTAGCCATTGATGACGATCCGCAGGTGATCGCCTTGTACGAGCGTTATCTGGCCCCCCATGGGTATCAGATTGTCGGCCTGACCGAGCCCCGACAGGCGGTGGAGCAAGCCCTGCGCTTGAAGCCGTTCGCCATCACACTGGACATCATGATGCCTGGCTACGATGGCTGGCAGGTGCTGATGGACTTGAAATCCAACCCGGAAACGCGCAATATTCCGGTGATCATTTGCTCCATCCTGGATGAGCGCGAAAAAGGCTTCAGCCTGGGAGCGGCAGATTATCTCATCAAGCCGATTCTGCAAGAGGACCTTGTACAGGCCCTGGATCGCCTGAACAATGATGGGAGCATTCGCGAGGTGCTGATCATAGACGACAACGCCGACGATCTGCGTTTGCTGGCCAAAACATTGCAGGAAGGAGGACGCTATCAGCCCATCCTGGCACAAGGCGGGGAGAAAGGCTGGAATCTGTTGCTCCAGCGTCGTCCCCATGCCGTGATCCTCGATCTCTTTATGCCCGATCTGGATGGGTTTACATTCCTGGAACGCCTGCGCACCACGCCAGAACTCCGAGAGATTCCGGTGGTGGTCATCAGTGGGGTGGAGCTAACGCCTGAGCAACATCGCCAGTTGCAGGAGCTTGGCCAGCGCTTAATCCAGAAAGGTGCCATGAGCGAAACAGAACTCTTTTCAACGCTGGAACGCGCCCTGAAGCGGGTGCGTCGCTGAAGAACAGGAGCCTATGCCTTTACAAGTACGGTGTCTTGATTGTGGTCATGTTGCCCCTTTTTCTCCTTCTGAGTTTTCCTGTCCACGATGTCATAGCGAATGGCGAGAAGCGATCTATGACTATGAGGGGGCCAAACAGGAATGGCTGCGCGCTTTGACGCAGCGGCCGTTCAAACTCTGGCGTTACCGTGAGCTGCTGCCCGTGCGTGAACCCTCCCCGCTTTTGATGTTGGGGGAAGGAGGCACGCCGCTGATCCACGCCGTGAACCTGGGGATGATGCTCGGGTTGCCCCATCTTTATATCAAGGACGAGCGACAGGGGCCGACGGCCTCATTCAAGGATCGTCAGGCCGCGGTGACGATTGCAGTGCTCAAAGAGGCAGGCATTACGGAGATGGTGGTGGCCTCCACCGGTAACGTTGCCATCTCCTATTCAGCCTATGCTGCGCGCGCCGGGATCAAGCTCTGGATTTTTGTGACCAGCCTGGTGCCGGCGACAAAGATGCGCGAGATCGCGCTCTATGGCAGCCAGTTGATCAAGGTCACGGCCTCCTACGATCAAACCAAACAGGTCGCCGCCGATTTTGCCCGCCAGCGAGGCTTATACCTTGACACGGGGGCGCGTTCGATCCCCTCCGTGGAGGCGATGAAGACCATTGCGTTTGAAGTCTGTGAACAGCTTTCATGGGAGGCAGGGCGTTCCAGCAACGTCTTGCCCTGGCGGGCGCCGGACTGGTATATCCAGGCTGTCAGCGGTGGAATGGGGCCGTTAGGGATCGCCAAGGCCTTCCGAGAGCTTTATCAGATGGGTTTAATTGACCGAATGCCGTCCATCGCTGCGATCCAGGCCGCTGGCTGCGCGCCGATGGTGGAAGCCTGGAAAAAGAACGCCGAGGTTGCCGCACCGGTCACCTCGCCGCGTACGCATATTGAGACGCTGGCTACGGGCAACCCCGGCCGCACCTATACTCTGCTGCGCGCTTATATGCTGGAACATGGGGGCCTTTTTGAGAGCGTCAGCGATGCGGAGGCGTTCCGCGCCATGCATGTCCTGGCAAAAATGGAGGGGATTTCTGCAGAACCGGCGGCTGCAACTGCGTTTGCCGGGCTTTTCAAAATGGTGCGTCAGGGGATTGTGCGTCCCACGGATACGGTCGTGGTGAATTGCACCGGCCATACCATGCCGACGGAAGAGGAGGTGCTGGGGGATGAATGGGTGCACGATGTGGCGCTCCCTGCGCAACAGGCAGCCGCTGCCCCGCCTCAGGAAGGGTTGCTGGCTGCGCTCAACCAGGTGGTGCCACAACGCTTCCCGCGCGTCGTCATTGTGGATGACCATGAGGATGCACGGCGCCTGATTCGACGGGTGCTGCAATCGCAGGGGAATTTCACCCTCTTTGAAGCCTCCAACGGCCAGGAAGCGCTCCAGTTGATCTATCGCGAGCTTCCCGATCTGATCATCCTGGATCTGATGATGCCGGAGATGGACGGATTTTCGGTGCTGGAGCATCTCAAAACGCATCCGGAAACATCCCGAATCCCGGTGATCGTCGTCACCGCCAAAGAACTGACGCCAGAGGAAAAGCAGAGATTGCGCGGCCAGATTCAGGGGCTGATGCAAAAGGGTGATTTTCTCAGCGATGAACTGGCGCTTGAGGTGAAAGAATTGCTGGAATAGTTCCATGCACCGCTATAAGGGGATCGCCGCAGCCACCTTTTCCGCATTTTTTCTGGGATTGGCACCCGTGTTTGGCCGCTGGGCGATTCTGGAAGGCTTTTCCCCGTTTCTGGTGGTCATGCTGCGCACGGTGTTGGCCACCCTTTTTCTCTTTTTGCTTCTGCTCCTTTCCAATCGGCGGCTCTTCTATATCTTCTCCGTGGGAATGCTCGCCTGTTTCCTGGCAGGTTTGCTGAATGGGTTGGGATCGCTTCTGTATTACCTTGCGCTGCGCCATCTGAGCGCCAGCCTGGGGCAACTAATCTACTCCCTGTATCCGTTCTTCGTGATGGTATGGATGTTCTTTGATGGCCAGTCACCAAGCAGGCTGACGCTGGCACGGATGATGCTGGCTTTTCTTTCCATCGCCTGGCTCACCTATACGCCGACCCAAACGCCGGACTGGGAGGGGATTTTGCTCATGCTGGGAGCGGCGCTGCTATATGCGCTTCACCTTCCCATCAATCAACGTGTTTTGTATGAAGCGCCGGCGCCGACCGTCACTTTTTACACCCTGCTCTCGATGAGCCTGGTCGTGGTGATCGCCTATTTTGCCCTGGATCGCTCTTTGCCTCCTGCAGGAGCGGCCTGGCCTCCCCTGTTAGGGTTGACGGCAGTGACGTTCCTTTCCCGGCTTTCGCTGTTTTTGGGGGTGAAGCACCTGGGAGGTGTGCAGGCTGCCCTTTTCGGCCTGGCGGAGGTGCTGGTGACGATTGCGTTTGGAAAATTCTGGTTGCATGAGGTGCTGACCCTTCGGCAGTGGATCGGCATCCTGGGCCTGGCGGTTAGCCTGTTGACGATTCGCTTTGAGAAGCTGGAGCGTCCGCTCCATATTCCTCAGGGCTGGCTGAGCTGGATTCGTCCGCCAGACATCCCGCCGCAAGTTCCCTGGCGACCTGATCGCTGATCCTCTCCGCTTCTGCGCCTCTCTGTGCGTTTCTCACCACAAATCCTTGCAGTTCTCCGCTTCTGAAAGGCCCCCGGAAAAGGCCTTTCTGCGTGGGATGGCCTCCGGGTCATCCGACCGGCTGGAAAGCCCGTCCTGCGGCGGTCTGCCGTCTGCGGTCCGCGGTCTGATTCGTTTATTCGTTCCCCGATTCGTTGACGGTTTGCCCCCTGACCGGCTGGAAAGCCCGTCCTACGGCGGTCTGCCGTCTGCCATCCGCGGTCTCCATTCGTTTATTCGTTCCCCGATTCGTTGACGGTTTGCCCCCTGACCGGTTGGAAAGCCCGTCCTGCGGCGGTCTGCCGTCTGCGGTCTCCATTCGTTTATTCGTTCCCCCATTCGTTGACGGTCTGCCTCCTCGATAGGCCAAAGCCTGCTCCCCCGTGGTCTGCCGTCTGCGGTCTGCGGTCTCCATTCGTTTATTCGTTCCCCCATTCGTTGACGGTCTGCCTCCTCGATAGGCCAAAGCCTGCTCCCCCGTGGTCTGCCGTCTGCCGTCCGCGGTCTCCATTCGTTTATTCGTTCCCCCATTCGTTGACGGTCTGCCTCCTCGATAGGCCAAAGCCTGCTCCCCCGCGGTCTGCCGTCCGCCGTCCGCGGTCTCCATTCGTTTACTCGTTCCCCGATTCGTTGATGGTCTGCCTCCCGCATTGTCCACTGTCCACCCCGCGGTCTGCCGTCCGCGGTCCGCCGTCCAATTTGTGATCTTTTTCCCGAAACCTGCTACCCTTTATCCTCTTCCTCTCTGCTGAGCTTGTGGTAAACTAACACAGATTGTAAATCTGCCCAGGTCGTTTTGGAGGTAGCAATGAAAAAGTGGGTCTATCTTTTCGATGAGCTTGATGAAGTAGAGGCGCGGGTAGGGAAAAACTGGGATGCGGTTCGCGCCCTGCTGGGAGGCAAAGGGGCCGGCCTGTTTGACATGACCCGCGCCGGGGTGCCGGTGCCGCCTGGTTTTACGGTTACCACAGAGGCCTGTAACGAATATCAAAAAACAGGCCAGTTTCCGCCAGGAATGTGGGAACAAATGCTCGAAGCACTCCAGAAGGTGGAGGCTAAAACCGGGAAGCGTTTCGGCGACCCGAAAAATCCGCTGCTGGTTTCCTGCCGCTCCGGCGCCAAATTCTCCATGCCCGGCATGATGGATACCGTGCTCAACATTGGTCTGACCGATCAGACAGCCCGTGGCCTGTTGGAACTCACACAGGATGAGCGTTTTGTCTACGATGCCTATCGCCGTCTGGTCGAGATGTTCGGCTCGGTCGTCCTCGGCATTCCCGATGAAGCCTTTGAAGAGCCTTTGAAAGAGTACAAGGAGAAGAAGGGCTATCGCAGCGATACCGACATGACAGCAGCCGACTGGCAGGCTATCACCGAGACCTTCAAAGCGGTGGTGCGCCAGCATAAAGGCTTCGATTTTCCACAGGACCCCTTCGAGCAGCTCCGTCTGGCCACCGAAGCGGTGTTCAAGTCCTGGAATGGAAAGCGGGCGGTAGACTATCGCCGCGCCACCGGCATTCCTGACGATTTGGGAACCGCGGTCAACATCGTCACCATGGTCTTCGGGAACATGGGGTGGGATTCCGGCACCGGCGTGGCCTTCACCCGCGATCCCTCCACGGGCGAAAAGCGTCTCTTCGGCGAATATCTGCTCAATGCCCAGGGGGAGGATGTGGTGGCCGGCATTCGTAACACCGAGCCGATTGAGAAAATGCGCGAGACGATGCCCCAGGTTTACCAGCAATTCCTGGAGATCGTGGAACGCCTGGAGCGTCATTATCGCGAGATGCAGGATGTCGAATTCACCATTGAGCGGGGCAAGCTGTGGATGCTGCAAACGCGCGCCGGAAAGCGCACCGCCAAAGCCGCCGTCAAGATCGCGGTGGATATGGCCAACGAGGGCCTGATCACGCGCGAGGAAGCAGTCATGCGCATTTCCCCGGACCAGGTAGATACGCTCCTCCATCCTCAGTTCGATGAAAAAGCCAAAGCCGAGGCTACGAAAGCGGGACGCTTCCTGGCGAAAGGCGTCAATGCCTCGCCGGGCGCAGCGGTTGGGCAGGTCTATTTCGATGCCGATACCGCAGAGCGAATGGGCAAAGAACACAAGCAGGACGTGATCATGGTGCGCCCGTTCACCAAGCCTGATGATGTGCATGGGATGCTGGCCTCGAAAGGCATTCTGACCAGCGAGGGCGGCGCCACCTCTCACGCCGCGGTCGTGGCGCGTCAGTTTGGTATCCCCTGCGTGGTGGGCGCATCGGCGATCAAAATTGACCTGGAAAAACGCCAGATGACTGTCAACGGCGTCACCGTCCGCGAAGGGGAGTGGATTTCGGTGGATGGTACCACCGGCGAGGTTTTCCTGGGTCAGATTCCTACGGTTGCCCCCTCGCTGGAAGAACAAAAAGAATTGCTCACCCTGCTGGAATGGGCAGACGAAATTTGCGCTCGCCCCGGTCTGCGCCCTGGCTGGCCAGATAAGGGGCTGGAAGTCTGGGCGAATGCGGATTATCCGAAGGATGCGCGCCGCGCTCGCGCCTATGGCGCCAAAGGGATCGGCCTCTGCCGCACCGAACACATGTTCTTTGAGCCGGAGCGTCTGCCGATTGTTCAACGCATGATCCTGGCCCATTCCACCGAAGAGCGCAAACAGGCGCTGGATGAACTCCTCCCCTATCAGCGCAGCGATTTTGAGGGCCTGTTTGAGGCCATGGATGGTTACCCGGTCATCATCCGCCTGATCGATCCTCCCTTGCATGAGTTCCTGCCCTCCGAGGAAAGCCTGCTTGAAGAAGTGATCACCATGCGGGTCAAAGGAGAGCGCGAGGGGCTGGCGGAGAAGGAGAGCCTGCTCCACGCTGTGCGCTCCATGCATGAGGCCAACCCGATGATGGGGCTGCGCGGCGTGCGCCTCTCTATCGTCATGCCGGAGATCGTCGAAATGCAGGTGCGGGCGATCTTCGAGGCGGCCTGCAATGTCACCCTGCGCGGCGTCAAGGCCAAACCGGAGGTCATGATCCCGCTGACCGGCACCGTCAAGGAGCTGGAATGGATCCAACCACGCCTGGAACGCATCGCCGAAACGGTGATGAGCGAAAAAGGGGTACGCGTGGAATATAAGTTCGGCACGATGATCGAAATCCCGCGCGCGGCCGTCACTGCCGATCAGATCGCCAGGCTGGCTCAATTCTTCTCCTTCGGCACCAACGATCTCACCCAGATGACCTTCGGCTACAGCCGCGATGATGCCGAACGTAGCTTCCTGGTCACCTATATTGAGCAGGGCATTTTGCCCAAGAACCCCTTCCAGACGCTGGATCGGGAGGGCGTTGGGCAGTTGATGCAGATCGCGGTTGAAAAAGGCCGCCGCACACGTCCGGACCTGGAGGTGGGCATCTGCGGTGAGCACGGTGGCGATCCGGATTCCATTGAATTCTGCCACCTGATCGGGAATAACTACGTCTCATGTTCGCCGTTCCGCGTGCCTGTCGCTCGTCTGGCGGCAGCCCATGCTGCGCTCAAACATAGTGGCAGGCAGATCGCCGAGGACAAATAACAGGATAAAGGGCCGCGTGGGAGCGCGGCCCTTCCCCCATCCTGCCCTGGTTGATCCTTTCCCATTCTTGCCTGCAGGAGGATGGCTCCTGGTCATTGCAGGCAATTCTCTTCGTAAACAGAGGTGAGGAGCGATGGACGTTCTGACAGCCATTCATCCCCGCCATTCGATAGGTAAGGTGAAACCCGATCCTGTGCCGCGAGCGGTGATCGAAAAACTGCTCCTGGCGGCGGTTCAAGCCCCGAATTATCACAAGGTGCGCCCATGGCGCTTTGTCGTTTTGAGCGGGGCCGCGCGTCAGCGCCTGGGGGAGGTAATGGCCGCCTCGCAGCGGTCTCGGAAACCGGATCTGCCTCCTGAAGCAGATGAAAAGGTGCGTGCCTTGCCTCTGCGTGCTCCTGTGAGTATCGCAGTGGGTGTAGATCGCCCCACCGATCCCCGCGTCCTGGAGATCGAAAACGTTTCTGCGGTCGCCGCCGCTATCCAGAACCTGCTTCTGACGGCCCATGCTGAAGGCCTGGGAGCCATCTGGCGCACCGGCGAGTGGGCCTACGATCCGCAGGTCAAGAAATTCCTGGGCTTTGAGCCAGAACAGCACCTGTTGGAGTTCATCTATCTGGGCTATCCAGAAGTTGTCACAGAACACCCCTCGCGCCCAGGCTTTGAAGATCGAACGGTCTGGATGGAAGAATGAACCTGCCAGGGAAGAAAACGTTGTCTCCTGATTATGATTTATAGCCTGTCAGGTCGTTGCCTCGTTGGAAAACTGAATCTGGCGCGCCCTTGGACGATTCATCATCCTGAATTCCAATGTAGAAGGAGGATTCTATGTACACAATGCTCCTGGCCGAGAAGGGCCCCGACACCTCGCTGAGCTGGTTGTTCTGGCTTCTACTCGCCTTCTTTGTGCTGATGGTCATCATCGGATGGTGGGTGAGCCGCAAGGGAGCAGTCGGCGGGGAGGAAGGTCACGCCGTGGCCCATCCTGAAACGCAAGCGCATGAAACTGCGGCTGCGTCCCATGAAGCGCAGGCCCATCAGGCCTCTGTGACCCACGCCGAGGCCGCGCCCCCTGCCGATGATCTCACCATCATCGAAGGTATCGGGCCAAAGGTGGCCTCGATTTTGAAGGAGGCTGGCATTACCACCTTTGCCCAACTGGCATCCAGCGATCCGACTCACCTGGAGGCGATTTTGCGCGCTGCAAAATTGCAAATGATGGACCCGCAGGGCTGGATCGAACAGGCGCGTCTGGCGGCTCAGGGAGACTGGGAGGGTCTGAAAAAGCTCCAGGATGAGCTGAAGGGTGGTCGTCGCCGCTGAGCCATGAAATTCGTCTCCTGCCTCATGCTCCACAGGACGGCGAAAAGCCGCCCTGTGGCGTTAAAATACCGCCCGTCGTCCTGCATCAGCCTGCCTCCTCGACAGGCCAAAGCCTGTCCTCCGCGGTCTGCCGTCCGCGGTCTCCATTCGTTTCTTCGTTCCCCCATTCGTTGACGGTCTGCCTCCCCGACAGGCTGGAAAGCCTGCTCCCGCGGTCTGCCGTCCGCGGTCCGCGGTCTCCTTCCGCCTCCGCGGTCTCTCCTCGCTGATTTCGGCATGGATCAGGTATAATCGCCTCATGAAACACCTCTGGTCTCCCTGGCGTATGAGCTACATAGAAAACCACTCCAAAGAAGAAGGCTGCGTATTTTGTCGCCTCCAGGCCATGGAAGACAGCCCGGAAAACCTGATCGTCTTTCGTGGTCAGCGGGCCTATGTGATCCTCAACCGTTATCCTTACACCAGCGGCCACCTGATGGTAGTGCCCTATGTCCATGTCTCCACCCTGGAGGACCTGGACGCGCCCACGCGGGCGGAGATGATGGAGCTGACGACCCAGAGTATGCGTGTGCTGCGGCGCGTCTATCGGCCGCACGCGTTTAACATCGGGGCCAACATTGGGGAGGCTGCGGGCGCCGGCGTCAAAGAGCATGTCCACATCCACATCGTGCCGCGCTGGGTCGGCGACACAAACTTCATGTCCACCCTGGGCGAAACGCGCGTCCTGCCTGAAGCCCTCGAAGATACCTTTCGCAAAGTGCGCCAGGCCTGGGAGCAAGAAAATGGGCAAAGCGCGAAGCGTTAGCCTCGGCCTGCTCCTCGGCCTGCTGGCCGCCTGCGTTTCTCCTGCTACCCCTTCTTCTCCGACCCCCTCCCCTGGGCTTTCCCCTTCGCCTGTCCCCTCCCCTTCGCTTGCTTTTTCCCCCTCTCCTGCGCCTTCGCCCACCCCGCAACCGCATCAAACCCCGCGCCCTCTCGGCCCGGAGCGGGAGGATTTCCCGCCGGGTGTCAACCCGCTCACGGGGTTACCGGTCTCTGACCCCGCCTTTCTGGAACAACCGGCGGCCCTGATCTCGATCAGCAACATGCCCGTCACCACCCGACCGCAGGCCGGCCTGCAGTTTGCCTCCTGGGTCTTTGAACTTTTCATTGGGGAAGGTAGCACCCGCTTCCTGGCCGTCTTCTACGGAGAGTATCCCCGTTACATCCCCAATGTGCCGGGCGATTGTCCGCTGCGCGCGGCGGGGGGAGAGCCGGGCAAGCCTGCCATCCTCGGTCGTGTCTGGCTGGATGAGAACGAAAACGGTCGCCTCGATCCCTGGGAGGCGGGTATCGGGGGAGTGTGCCTGCATCTCTACAATGCCCAGGGGGAGCGCCTTCAGAGCACCTCCAGCGATTCCAATGGCTACTACTTTTTCGACCCCCCGTCTGCAGGCGCATACCGTGTCGGCCTGTCACTGCCTGGATATTACCGGTTGACGAAAGCGGATCAGGGAACGGAGGAGGGGGATAGCGACGCCCATCCCCAATCTGGCATGAGCGCTTTGCAGGCGATCTCCGAAAGCGCCTTCCCCCTCGACTTCGGCCTGATCCTGCACCCTGATGCTGCGCCGCTCCCGACGCTTTCGATCACCCCCACCCCCACCCCGTGGTATGTTCCACGGGAAGCCTATGTCGGGCCGATCCGCTCCGGTCGTCTCACCTATAATCACGTCTACGAGATGTTCCCCTTCAGTTGTCTGGTCTATTCAGGCGCCGGGCGCGGCATTCGGGAGCTGCTTCATGGCTGCGAAATCGTCTATGGCGTTGACTTGACCACGCCAAACAGCGCCCTTTTGACCGTCTCCCGAATGCGAGAACTGACGGCGGCGCGTAAACCTGCCCCAGGCAAATTGAACTACTCCGGCAATCGGTTTGATCCCTCACCACCGCCGGGTGGCGTGCCGGCGCGTTCGCTGCAGGTCTTTTACCATGCTTATTCGCAATCGGCCTGGGTATATGATGCCCTCAGTGGCGCCTACCTGCGCTATACCGATCAGGCAGATGGAACAGGGCGACTCGTGCCGGCTCTGGATCGGCTGACAGGGCGGCAGTTGCTTTTTGAAAATGTGATCGTGTTGTTTGCGGAGCATCAGCGAGTGCGTCACCTGCAGTTCGATATCCAGTTGGGCATAGGGCAGGGGGGCTATGCCTGGTTGTTGCGCGATGGGCAGTTGTATGCCATTCGCTGGAGCACTACCAGCCGGGAATGGGAACGCAAGACCGGATTACCTCGCCCGATCCACTTCACCGATGCGCAGGGAAATTTGATCCCGCTCAAACCTGGCCACACCTGGATCCACCTGATGACGCCGAACTCCGTGGTGCGCCCGGTCGGTGAGGGGGTCTGGCAGGCGCTCTTCACCCAACCTTTTGATCCGGAACCTGCTGAGGAATGAATGGAACGTTTCATCGAAGATGCCCGTCGCCTGTTTGGCATCCAGCTCCGTGAGGCTCAAATTCGCGCCCTGAGCACCTACGAGCGGGAGCTGCTGGAATGGAACCAGAAATTCAATCTGACCGCCATACGGGATGTAGAAGCCGTCCGCGTGCGCCATTTTCTTGACTCTTTCTCCTGCACGCTGGCCTGGAAAGGCAATCCACCCTCGCGCCTGGTAGACGTGGGAACGGGGGCCGGCTTTCCCGGCATTCCATTGAAAATCCTCTACCCCTCGATGGAATTGACCCTCATCGAATCGGTGGGGAAGAAGGCGATGTTCTGTCAGCACATCGTTCGCCTGCTGCGTTTGGAGAAAGTGGAGGTCATTCAGGCGCGGGCTGAGGAGGTCGCTCACTGGCCGCAGCATCGCGAGCGGTATGACTGGGCAGTGGCGCGAGCGGTAGCGGAACTGCGCGTCCTGGCCGAATATCTGCTCCCGTTTCTCAAGCTGGGAGGCACGATGCTGGCGCCGAAAGGGGAGAGCGGCCCGGCAGAAGCGCAACAGGCTGAACATGCCTTTCAGCTGTTAGGGGGCAAGCTCCGCCAGATCATCCCGGTCACCCTGCCAGGCATCGCCGATGATCGCTTTTTGATCCTGGTAGATAAAGTGGCAGCCACCCCCTCCCAATATCCGCGCAAACCCGGCATCCCCTCCAGACGACCGTTATAATGGACGATGGTAACTGTTCACTCTTGCATCAAAACTGTTATGTTTGTCATTGCGAGGAGCGTTCTTTGCGACGAAGCAATCCCCAGGCTGTTAAGCTGGCCTGATAAACGGGAGATTGCTTCGCCAGAAAACGGCTCGCAATGACATGGCTGAATAGTTACGGACGATGAACGATAGACGATGGACGATGGCCAATGGGAACGCAGGCTTTCCGGCCTTTCGGGGGGTATAGACCGCAGACCGCGGACGGCAGATTGCGGGAGAGACGATGGACAATGGTAGGGTGGGCTTTCCAGTCTGCCAGAGCAGGCCCTCAATACGTAGCGCAGACTTTCCAGCCTGCGGGAGAGGAAACACCCTTTGCCCCGACCAGCCGCCCTTGCCAGCCCGCTCCCCTTGCCTCACCCGCGCCACACCAGGCGAACCAAAGCCCAGGCTCGGCACTTTGCCAGAGAGCAGGAGCAGTCGGAGACTGCCAGGCAAGGCTCCCTGACCGTAACGTTCACCGCTCGAAATTCACCTGTGCAGGCACCATCCCGTGCCAGGCAATCTGCCCCAGCAGCCAGGCGTTATCTTTTTTTCAAAGTTCGTTCCATCTGCGCCCAACGGCCCGCGCTTCACCTGCGTCGCGCAGCGGAGCGGCGTCAGGTGCTGGCACCTGTTGGGCGGTGTTCTTCAAGTAAAGTCGCACGCTGCTCGAGGATTGCTCTTTCAACAGGATAGTTTGTGATCACCAGTTCCGTGATTTTCCCTCGTTTTGCCCCAATGCAGTTGATAGCCCGATTTGCCAGAACCTCATGAATAGCAAAGAAGGGCATAGCGTACAACGAGCGAACGATTGCGGTGTCAGAATTGGAAAGCGTGATATATACGTTTTTCTTGCTCAACTCAACGCAAATGTCTCGTAATCGCTCTTGATCCTGTAATCCGAAACCCCTGGCATAATAGGATGTAAAGTTTGATGTTTGCGAGACAGGAACATACGGCGGATCAAAATATACCCAGTCGCCTGGCCTGGCTCTTTCTAAAACGGTTTCAAAGGGCGCGCACAAAATTTCAACGTTTTGCAGCGCCAGAGATACAGCCAAAAGGTTGTCTTTATCCAGATATTTGGGGGCTTTATATCGTCCAAACGGAACATTGAACTTCCCTTGCCGATTGACGCGATACAAACCATTATAGCCCGTCTTGTTCAGGTAAATCATGCGCGCGGCTCGTTCAGCAAGACTCATTGACCAGGGGTCTTTCTCTCGAATCTGGTAATAAAAACTTTCATTGTGTGGAAATTCAGAAAGCAATTGAATAACTTCCCAAACATGATCGCGAATAGCCAGGTAAGTATCTATTAGCTCGGCATTGATATCAGAAAGAATCGCTTGTTTGATCTTGCCTTCTCTGTATAGGCGAAAGAAAAGTGCGCCACTTCCAACAAAAGGCTCGTGGTAAATGTTGAAATAGACTGGCATCCGCTCCAATAGGGCGTCTGTCAGTTGTGTCTTGCCACCAGCCCATTTCAGGAAAGGTCGCGGAAGAAGCAAATTGCTCATGTCACAATCCAAAATACAAACGTAGCCAATCTTCTAAATCGCTGAACCAAACCACTTTCCCTGTAGACATCAGGTGTCCTCGCATGTTTTCTGAAAACCCTTCGCCATCAATCACCACGATCCCTGGAACAGGCCAGTGCTCCATATCTTGAATGGTGGCAGGAATCTTCTCTTCTCTGCTGAGCCTGACGTCGCCTGAAACTTGCACTCCACTCCCAGGCGTTTGCCGCTTTTCCCATCGGTAATGACCCTATCAATATACCGCTGTTGCCCCCACAGCCTTCGTGCTGCTTTGACTTCTGCTTGTGTCTTCAATCCGAGAGATTGTGCCAAAGCAACAACTTGCTGCTTTAATTCGTCACCACTTTAGGCGCTGTTCCTTTTCCTGGCATAGGGAAAACTCCTTATACTGATGGATAATCTGTTTTTGCACTCGCACGTCGCCGCCCAACGGCTCGCGCTTCAGCCGCCGCGAAGCGAGCGCAGCGAGCGAAGCGGTCGGCTGGAAGCGCTTGTTGGGCGGCGTTTTTGTTGAAAGGGACGTGTGCGACATATTACCCCTGATTGCGTGCGACGGCAAGCTTCTGGGTGATTTCCACATCAATCATCCGTTGTACGAGTGCCAGTCGTATTCCCCCAACATGTTCCATCGCTTCAATGTAGTTCAAGTAATAGCCTTCTGCGATCAAACCAGCAACCACATCGGTCAACCGTTTAAAGGCGTTATATATCCTCTCTGCTTGCAACGGCTCGAATGCTTCTAAGCACTTCCGCAAGAAAATCTGTTGCACCCGACTCATCATTCCAAACATAAGTGGGTTGCTCACCTTCCGCGGAATATGGACTAATCCAACAAGCCACTGATGCCGCCAAAAATCAGAGCTAATTTTACCGCTCGTTACTTCCAGATACCAATTGCGCAAGGTCACTTCACGGTCAGGCCGTTCACCTTCTCTGAAAACTCCTGCCGTAGGCTTGTAGCCAAACAAGGTGTCGTAAAATTCTTTCACTATTTCATCTGCCCATTTCTGGGTGATGTCCGCATACTCGGACAAGACCTGGTAATCTTGCTCAGATAATCCTGTCAAGGTTATGAGATCTTGTAGAATCTGTTCCATAGGGTCCTCCTTATGTTCGAATGGATTATTGGGCCAAGTCAGCCGCCCAACGGTTGGTTTCAGCGGCGGCGGTGGGGCAGGCAAGACACCTTCGCCCAAAAACTATTTTGCTGGCTTGCGGCGCATACCCTGAAGCGGCAAAGCCGCTGTCCGCTGCAACACTCCCTGGCAGGCGGTAGCCTGCCTTCCAACCGCATGAACTGGACAAGTCAGCTCTTAGCAAACGATGTTGGGCGCTCACCCCTGCTGGAGCAAGACACCCTTGCCCGCAAGCGCCTTTTGCTCGACTGGCAAGGTGCGGATGGATACTGCCACACGCCATGATTTTTATTATAGCGCAACGCCAGGCAAAGTGCAACCGCCCGAACATCCGCTCCAGGGCTTATCAATTCTCCGACATTGTGGTAAAAATAGGGGCATGTCAAGTGTGTATTTGTGGCGTAAGATTGCCAAAATGATGAGCGCAGAGACTTATAGAGAACAGTTGACAAACCAAT